>OHCM01000247.1_pt1 | contig 11755 bp, 9 predicted proteins | sample 1566801 | NCBI WGS metagenome assembly OHCM01 (sample SAMEA3879595, study PRJEB24766) | human gut metagenome | biome: human-associated habitat; feature: feces | place: USA | collected 1985/1987 | reverse complement strand
ATGGAGAGGTAGGTCTTGCATATATGAAGAGTTTTGAGAGAGAAGAGCGGATTCGGAAACAGGGCGAAGCAGAAGGAAAAGCAGAGGAAATCATACGTCTTGGTCGCCGATTTGAAAAATCCAAAGATGAGATAGTGGAATTATTAAAGGAAGAATTAGGCGTAAAAGAAGAAAATGCACTGGAAATTTTAGAAATGTATGATAAATAAAGAAGAACTACATTAAAATATTGAAAGCAGGCATATCATAGTTTTGATATACCTGCTTTTTTACATACAATTTACAAAACCATAGCTTTGCATTTTACGTTCCCCCGTTATGATAACAATTGTCACGAAGACGAGAAAGAAAAAATAAATCATTTTGGAGGAAAGAAAATGAAAAAGAAATTATTATCCGCAATGCTGGTAGGAGCATTAGCAATCAGCGCATTAACAGGATGTGGAAGTAAAGAAACCGCATCAGATGACAGTCAGAAAACAGGCACAACAACAGAGGCAGACAGCAACAGTGATGCAGCAGATACATCAGATTTTGATAACAGTGAAATGATTAACGTACAGTCCAGAGAAGATGGTTCCGGAACAAGAGGAGCATTTATCGAGCTGTTCGGCATCGAAGAGAAAGATGCAGATGGAAATAAAATTGATAACACAACTGAGGAAGCAAATATCACAAACAGTACAGAAGTAATGCTTACATCCGTAGCTGGTGATGAATATGCAATCGGTTATGTATCACTTGGTTCTTTAAATGACACTGTAAAGGCATTAAAGATTGACGGAGCAGAAGCAACTGCAGAAAACATCAAAGCCGGTACATACAAAATCGCAAGACCATTTAACATTGCAACGAAAGGTGATGCAACAGGACTTGCAGCAGATTTCATCAACTACATCATGAGTGATGAAGGACAGAAAGTAATCGAAGACAATGGTTATATTTCACAGGGAAGCAACGGAGCATTTACATCCGATGGTTCTACCGGAAAAATCGTAGTAGCCGGTTCTTCTTCCGTAAAACCAGTAATGGAGAAATTAATTGAAGCATACAAAGCAATCAACAAAGATGCAGAAATCGAACTTCAGGAATCTGATTCTACAACTGGTATGATAGCAGCAATGGAAGGAACCTGTGATATCGGAATGGCTTCCAGAGAATTAAAAGACAGCGAAACAGAAGGCGGACTTACCGCACAGGTAATCGCAATGGATGGTATCGCAGTAGTAGTAAACAACAGCAACCCAATGGATGAGATGAGTTCAGATAATGTAAAGGATATCTTCACAGGTGCAGTAACAACCTGGGATGAAGTTGCAAAATAAATCTGCAAGTAGGATAAGGTAAGAACAGTATGAATAATTTCAAAGAAAAAGCAATGAAAATAGTATTCTTACTCACAGCCAGTTTCTCCATACTGGCTGTTGCCTTAATCTGTGTTTTCCTTTTTGCAAATGGAATACCGGCAATCAAAGAAATCGGATTGCCGGATTTTCTGCTAGGTACAAAATGGAAACCGGGAAATAACCTCTACGGGATCTTCCCGATGATTTTAGGCAGTATCTATGTAACCGCCGGAGCAATTGTGGTGGGAGTACCAATTGGGATCTTAATGGCAATCTTTATGGCAAGATTTTGCCCGAAGAAGCTTCATAGCTTCTTAAAGCCGATGGTAGACCTGTTAGCAGGAATCCCGTCCATCGTATATGGATTCTTTGGTCTGGTAGTCATAGTACCATTTGTAAGAGAACATTTTAAAGGAAACGGAAACAGTATATTTACCGCATCGATCCTTCTTGGAATCATGATACTTCCAACCATAATCAGTGTATCGGAAGCTGCCATCCGTGCAGTACCGGAGCATTATTATGAAGGAGCACTGGCACTTGGCGCAACCCATGAGCGGAGTGTTTTTAAGACTGTGGTTCCGGCAGCAAAATCGGGAATTATGGCAGCAGTCATCTTAGGAATCGGCCGTGCCATTGGTGAGACCATGGCGGTTATGGTGGTAGTAGGTAACCAGGCGCGTATTCCAAACAGTATATTTAAGGGTGTACGTACCCTGACAACAAATATCGTAATTGAAATGGGTTATGCAACGGACCTGCACCGTGAGGCATTGATTGCAACCGGCGTTGTACTGTTTGTATTTATTCTTATTATCAATCTGGTATTTTCAATTGTAAAAGGAAAGGCGGATAAAGAATAATGACAAAATTCAAAGATAAAATGAATTCTTATAAAAAGCATCCGGGTTCCTTCCTTTTATTACTGCTGGTAGTAGCAGCGGCAATTATAACAGTAGCAGTATTACTTTATCTGGTGGCGTACATATTGATTCACGGTGTGCCATATTTAAAACCAAGTCTTTTCGCACTGGAATATAATTCGGATAACGTATCCATGCTTCCGGCAATGATAAATACACTGGAAATGACGCTGTTTTCCCTGCTTTTTGCAGTGCCGCTTGGAATCGGAGCCGCAGTTTATCTGGTGGAATATGCATCGAAGGGAAGTAAACTGGTTAAAGTAGTCAGAATTACGGCAGAGACCTTAACGGGTATCCCTTCTATTATATACGGTCTGTTTGGTATGTTATTTTTCGTAACTTATCTGCACTGGGGTTATTCCATGTTAGCCGGTGCGGCAACCCTTGCCATTATGGTATTGCCGGTTATCATGCGAACCACAGAAGAAGCATTACTCTGTGTACCGGATACCTACCGGGAAGGAAGCTTTGGATTGGGAGCCGGAAGACTTCGTACGGTATTCCGTATCGTACTCCCATCTGCAATGCCGGGAATCTTATCCGGAATCATCTTGGCAGTAGGGCGAATTGTAGGAGAGACCGCAGCACTGATTTATACTGCAGGAACGGTAGCAGACCTTGCACCGAACCTGATGGCATCCGGACGAACCTTGGCCGTTCATATGTATTCACTTTCCAGAGAGGGCTTACATACCAATGAGGCTTATGCAACCGGCGTAGTGCTTCTGGTTATTGTATTACTGATAAATGGTGTATCAACTTTGATAGCCAGGAAATTCACGAAAGGAGATGGAGAAGTAAAATGAGTGAGCAGGCAAAATTTTCTGTCAAAGGACTTGACTTATATTACGGAGACTTCCACGCATTAAAAGATGTGAATCTTGATATCAATGCAAAAGAGATAACTGCATTTATCGGACCATCCGGTTGTGGAAAGTCTACATTTTTAAAAACATTAAACAGAATGAATGATTTGGTAGAGGGATGTAAGATTACCGGAGATGTGAGATTAGACGGTGAAAATATTTACAGCGGCATGGATGTCAGTCAGCTTAGAAAGCGTGTGGGAATGGTATTCCAGAAGCCAAATCCATTTCCGATGAGTATCTATGACAATATTGCATACGGTCCGAGGACCCACGGTATCCACAACAAAGCCAAATTAAATGAAATCGTGGAGACATCCCTGCGGCAGGCAGCTATCTGGGATGAAGTAAAAGACCGTCTGAATAAGAGTGCACTGGGCATGTCCGGTGGACAGCAGCAGAGACTTTGTATTGCAAGAGCGCTGGCAGTACAGCCGGAAGTAATCCTGATGGATGAGCCGACTTCGGCACTGGACCCGATTTCTACTTCCAAAATCGAGGATCTGGTAATCGAATTAAAAAAAGATTATACCATTATTATGGTAACTCATAATATGCAGCAGGCAACCCGTGTATCGGATGATACGGCATTTTTCCTTGTAGGGGAAATGGTTGAGTTTGGCGATACGAAAACAATTTTTTCTTATCCGAAGGATAAACGGACAGAAGATTATATTACAGGGAGGTTCGGTTAAATGCGTAATCGTTTTGACAGACAGCTAGAACAGTTGAACAATGAATTAATCCAGATGGGAAGCATGATAGAGCATGCCATTGAAATGGCAGTTTCTGCCCTGGTAAACCAGGATACGGAAAAAGCCAAAAAAGCAATGGCATATGATGTGGAAATCGACCATCAGGAGCGTGATATTGAATCCTTATGCATGAAGCTTTTATTGCAGCAGCAGCCGGTAGCAAGAGATTTGCGTCTGATTTCTGCAGCATTAAAGATGATTACCGATATGGAGCGAATCGGTGACCATGCCGGTGATATTTCCGAGATGACACTGCTGATGTCTGATGAACCGTATATCATCAGCCCGGAAGAGATTCAGGGTATGGCAAAGGAAACCACAGACATGGTTATCAAGAGCATTGATGCCTTTGTAAAACGCGATATGGAGCTGGCAAAAAAAGTAATCGCACAGGATGATGTTGTGGATGACCTTTTTATGAAAGTAAAACTGGATTTAATCCAGATGATTAATAAGAGTGCAGAAAATGGCGAGCAGGCAGCAGATATCCTTATGGTAGCCAAATATTTTGAACGTATCGGCGACCATGCTACCAATATTGCGGAGTGGGTCATCTATTCCATTACGGGAAGCCATATTGACTAAAAATTCTTAGACAAAAGAGAAAAAATAAGTACATTTTTTACACTGCTTATACATAATTCTTACAAACTGATAAAATATCCTTGCAAAAAGTCTCTAAAGTGTATATGGTGTATATGTAAGACGAAAAATATGTAAAAAATTGAAAAGTCTATGCATATACGATGCATAAGGAGGACAAAATGGACATTTTTGGAATACTGACACTGATTGGAGGATTGGCCCTATTCCTGTATGGAATGGATGTTATGGGAGCTGGGCTGGAGAAAGTATCAGGAGGCAAGTTAGAGCGGATACTGGAGAAATTAACTTCCAATCCGCTCAAAGGAGTGCTGTTAGGAGCCGGAGTAACTGCTGTTATTCAGTCATCTTCAGCAACTACCGTAATGGTAGTTGGTTTTGTAAACTCCGGAATTATGAAACTTTCCCAGGCAATTGGTATTATCATGGGTGCCAATATCGGTACAACGATAACATCCTGGCTCTTAAGTCTGACCGGAATAGATAGTGGAAATGTATGGATTAATCTCTTAAAACCATCTTCTTTTACACCGGTTCTTGCGATGATAGGTATTGTTTTAATGATGACCGGAAAGAAAAGCAAGAAAGCTGATGTAGGGGAGATTTTATTAGGATTTGCAGTATTGATGACCGGAATGGAAAGTATGAGCGGAGCAGTAAAACCGTTGGCTGATGTTCCTGAATTTACCAATATACTGACTATGTTCCATAATCCAATTTTAGGAATTCTGGTAGGAGCACTTCTGACAGCGGTGATTCAGAGCTCGTCCGCATCTGTAGGTATACTGCAGGCACTGTCTGTAACAGGAGCATTTACTTATGGCTCAGTTATTCCGATTATTTTAGGACAGAATATCGGAACCTGTGTTACAGCTATGATTTCTTCTGTTGGAGCAAACCGGAATGCAAAGCGTACTGCTTTTGTGCATCTGTATTTTAATATTATTGGTACCGTATTGTTCCTGACATTATATAGTATTTTGAATGCAGTTATTCATTTCCCGTTTGCAAATGATACAGTTGGTGTAGCAGGAATTGCACTGATTCACAGTATCTTTAATATATTTGCAACTGTAGTTTTATTCCCGTTTACAAAGGGTCTGGAGAAGTTGGCATATCTGACACTTCCGATTACCGAAGAGGAAAAGAGCAAGAAAGAGGTACAGGAGTTCCCGTTATTAGACGACCGTTTCCTTGCAACACCATCTTTTGCCATTGAGCAGTGCCACAGCATGTCCATTGAGATGGCAAACCTTTCCAAGGATTCCTTCTTAGAAGCAATCGGACTTTTGGAGAATTATACACAGGAAGTAGCGGACGACATTATTGCAAAGGAAAATCTTGTAGATAAATACGAGGACAAGCTGAGGGCTTATCTGACGAAATTAAGCAGTCAGAATCTGACTTATGCAGACAGCCAGAATGTATCTACGCTGTTACATTGTATTACAGATTTTGAGCGTATTTCGGACCATGCAGCGAATATCGTAGATTCCATTATCGAGATGACAAAGAAGGAGCTGGTTTTCTCTAAGAAAGCAGAGGAAGAAATGCATGTATTTGGAAAAGCAGTAGAAGACATTCTCTGCCGTACCATGACTGCATACACTGCCGATGATGAAGAACTGGCTAAGACCGTAGAACCGTTAGAGCAGGTTATTGATGAATTAAATAAAGCAATTAAGAAACGACATATCAAACGTCTCCGGAAAGGAAAATGTTCTATCGAGTTAGGACTGGTGCTGGCAGATATCGTTACCAACTATGAGCGTGTATCCGACCATTGTTCCAATATTGCAGTCTGCCTGATCCAGGAACAGGATAAAGAGGTAGAAGAGCATGACCTGACGGCACATATGGATGAAGAAGACAACAGAAAATTTGCAGAGCAGATAAAAGAATATACAGAAAAATACGCTTTGCCGGAAAAATAAAAAAGTCGGGAGGAAAATGCAATGGCACTTATTTATATCGTAGAAGATGATATAAACATACGGGAAATCGAACGTTATGCACTAAAAAACAGTGGTTTTGAAGTAGAGGAATTTGATAACGGAAAAGATTTCTTCCAGAGAGTGTCAGAGCAGGCACCATCCCTGATGCTGTTAGATATTATGCTGCCGGGAGAGGATGGACTGGAAATTTTAAGCCGTGTCCGGAAAAATCCGGCAACAGAAAAGACTCCTGTGATTATGGTAACGGCAAAGACCACAGAGATTGATAAAGTCCGTGGACTGGATATGGGTGCAGATGATTATATCAGTAAGCCTTTTGGCGTTATGGAGCTGATTTCCAGAGTGAAAGCATTACTCCGCCGCACCGAAAAGGAAGATGATGGTGATACATTAGCCTGTGGAAGCATAGAGATTGATAATAAGCGTCACAGCGTAACCGTTCAGGGAGAAACCTGTGAGCTTACTTTTAAAGAATTTGAACTATTAAAATACCTTATGATAAACCAGGGCATTGTATTATCCCGTGATAAGCTGATGAATCAGGTCTGGGGATTTGAATACGAAGGAGAAAGCCGTACTGTAGATATGCACATAAAGACGCTCCGGCATAAGCTTGGCGATGGCGGGCAACAGATTAAAACCGTCCGTAATGTGGGCTATGTGATGGAGCCGTAGGAGCATTCATGAAGAAAAAAATAAATATACGATTTATTATGATAGCAGCGCTTGCCATTGTGGTCACAGCGCTGTCTGCTATGTTAGTGTATTATAATATTTTAAAAGAGCAGGTATTTGGAGATTTGAAAGCCTACGCCCATGTGATAGAGCTTTTGAATATAGATGACCTTGCAGCAGGAATAGAAAAAGACCCGTATAATCCCATCGATGATGACCTTCGAATCACATTGATTGGAGCAGAAGGGGAAGTATTATATGAAAGTCTGTTAAATAAGGATGAGATGGACAATCATAATGAACGCCCGGAAATTATTGAAGCAAGGGAAAAAGGCGAAGGCGAAGCCATCCGTTACTCGGCCACTTCCGGAACCCATACCTTTTACTATGCGGAGCGTTTACAGAATGGAAATGTGCTTCGAATCGGAAGGGATTCCGTCAGTGTAAACCGTATTATGGTAAATACTTTAGTGATTGTACTGGTAATTGCACTTTGTATCCTCTTTGTCTGTATGGGAATTTCCCATTATCTGACGAAGAAGCTGGTAGAGCCTATCGAGAAGCTGGCAACGAATATTATGCTGGTGGATGAAAATAATGTATATGAAGAAATCCGGCCTTTTGTGAATACTATTAAGGAGCAGCACGTCAATATTATCAATAATGCGCAGCTTCGCCAGGAATTTACCGCGAACGTATCCCATGAATTAAAGACACCGCTGACGGCAATTTCCGGTTATGCGGAGTTAATCGGAAACGGAATGACCGGTAAAGAGGATACCATCCGTTTCTCTAATGAGATACATTCCAATGCCAACCGGCTGTTAAGCCTGATTAATGATATTATAAAGCTTTCAGAACTGGATGAAGCAGACCACCAGATGGAAATGGAAAGAATCGACCTTTATAAACTGGCAGAGAACTGTGTGCAGATGATGCAGGTGACAGCAGAGAAGCAGGGAATTAGGCTGACGTTGCAGGGAGAAAGCACCATGGCCATGGCAAACAAGGGACTGATGGATGAAGTCTTTTATAATCTTTGCAGCAATGCCATCCGCTATAATAAGCCAGGCGGAAGTGTTACAGTAACGGTAGGAACAAAGGATGAGCGTCCGTTCTTAAGTGTAGCGGATACCGGAATCGGAATTCCAAGGGAATGCCAGGAACGTGTATTTGAGCGGTTTTACCGGGTAGATAAGAGCCGTTCGAAATCCACCGGTGGAACAGGACTTGGACTTGCCATTGTAAAGCACATTGTGGCACAGCATAATGCTGCCCTTCACTTAGACAGTGAGCTGGGTGAGGGAACCACCATCGAGATTGTATTTTAAGAAGAACAAGAATGGAAAGAATTGACATAAATTATCATTTGGCGTATATTTGAATAACAATCCGTGAGGGAGTAGTTCGCGTGAATACGTGATTTGTCAACAACCTCGGTCTGATGAAGGCCTGGCAAATCTTAATGAATGAGACTCATGTATGCAGCACAGGATAACTGCATACATGCAGTCTCATTTTAAATATACTATCGGAGGAAATTGTGTTTATGGTAATGTTCTTTACACTCTTACTGATGGGAGTAGGTCTTTCGATGGATGCTTTTGCAGTGTCTATTTGTAAGGGACTTTCCATGCGGAAGGTAAACAAAAAGCAATGTCTTGTAATTGGCTTATTCTTCGGAGGATTCCAGGCACTGATGCCATTTATTGGCTGGGTACTGGGAAGCCAGTTTGAACAGTATATTACAAGCATTGACCACTGGATTGCATTTATCCTGTTAGGATTTATCGGTGGAAAAATGGTAGTGGAAGCAATCCGGGAAAAGGATGAAGCAGTAGAAGTCGGGAAAATGGACCCGCCACTGGATTTCAAAGAGATGTTTATTCTGGCAATCGCAACCAGCATTGATGCTCTTGCCGTTGGAATCACATTTGCATTTCTGCAGGTGCCAATCGTTGAGGCAGTTTCCATCATCGGGATTACGACCTTTGTGATTTCTGTCATTGGTGTGTATGTAGGAAACTTCTTTGGAAACAGATATAAGAAGAAGGCGGAATTAGCTGGCGGTATAATTCTTATCTTAATCGGACTTAAGATTTTGCTGGAGCATCTTGGAATTTTGGCATTTTAAAAGAAGGAGGAATATAATATGACAACAATCTGGACATATGTATTACTGGTAGTTGGTTTTGTACTGTTAATTAAAGGAGCAGATTTCTTTGTGGAAGGAAGCTCGGGAATTGCAAAGAAATTAAAGGTGCCATCGTTGATTATCGGACTTACGATAGTGGCAATGGGAACATCCCTGCCGGAATGTGCCGTCAGTGTGGCAGCAGCTATTTCCGGAAACAATGCCCTGGCAGTCAGTAATGTAGTTGGCTCAAATATCTTTAACCTGATGGTGGTTTGTGGTTTCTGTGCCGTAATTACACCACTTGCAGTAGGAAAAAGGACCTTAAAGCAGGAATTTCCGTTTTCTGTGCTTATGGCAGCCCTGCTTTTAGTGCTGGGTTACATTGGAATGAGCGTTGGCAGAATAGATGGTGTGATTTTATTGATTTTCTTTGCTCTCTTCATGTTCTGGATGGTGCATTCTGCATTAAAGGCAAGAACAGCAGGAATTACAACAGATGCTTCTGAAGAAGCAGATGAGATTGAACGTGCAAAGCCAATCCCGGTATGGCTCTGTCTTGTATACATTGTAGGTGGAGCAGCAGCCATTGCATTTGGTGGCGACATGGTAGTAGACAGTGCGTCTGCTATTGCAGCAGCATTCGGGTTGAGCCAGAATTTAATCGGGCTTACGATAGTAGCAATGGGAACGTCATTACCGGAGCTGGTAACCTCTATTGTGGCAGCCCGTAAAAATGAAGTAGATATGGCTTTGGGAAATGTCATTGGTTCTAATATTTTCAATATCCTTTTTGTTCTTGGTATTGCCGCAGCCATAAGTCCGGTCGCCTTTATCATGGAAAATGTGATTGATATTGTAATCTTAATTGCAATGAGCATAATGGTACTGCTGTTTGCCTGGAGCAGGCAGAAAATAAACCGCATTGAAGGAGCAATTATGCTGCTTTCCTATGCGGGATATATGGTCTATATCTGTATGAGATAATATATTTGATAAGAAATAAGAAGCCCGTTATTGTGGGCTTCTTATTGTGTTATGCGCGCAGCAAAAATATCTGTAAGAAGCTGCCGGTGGCAGATTCTGCAGGATGCTGACTAATTTTCCGATTCTTCTAACTGGGAAAGTACATTGTTAAGCTGGAAGGTGGAGCTGTCTATCAGGTCCGGAATGGAACCTAAGTATTCCAGATGAAAGCCGGCATAGCGGAAGAAATAGGTTGTTCTTAATCCATCATCCGGGATGGCAAGCTCGATATATTCATCTGTTGTATCAAGGTCAATGAGATAATATTCATTTGTTATATCGGAGGCAGCACTGTGGGACAGTGTAAAGTTGCCATTATAAAGCATTTCAGAATAATCTGTTCCATCTACCGTCAGGGTAGAAGAAAGCATTCCCGTTTCTTCGTTGTAAGTGGTGTCATAGTAGACGGCATCCATTTCTCCGTTTCCATCCATATCTGCAGAAACAGCAGACCCCATTAAAGCGTTCAGCTGAAAATTACCGGTGTAATGATATTCAGCCTTCAGAGCATTCAGCTGCTGATAAGGAACGGAAAATAAAAGTGTATCGGAATAAGACGGTGTAATAGCACCATGATTGGCGATAAAGGTAATACCGCCTTTGGTAAAATACCAGTTGCCATCCCTCAGTACATGTTCTAAAAGGTTCGAAGATACATCGGAGCCGTCATGTTTGGCAAGCTGGCTGATTTTGCTGTAGTTCGGTAACAAAAGCTGCTGGTTAATAAAAGAAAGTGCACTGTTTATCAGGGCATTGGAATCTGTAGCAATATCAGAAAGAGTAAGTGTTTTGCCATTTTCCAGATCATAATTAAACCCACCATAAGCAGCACTGTGGGTCTCCTCACTGGTAAATTCTTTTCTGGTACTCTCAAAAGAGATAATCCGGCTGTCCTGTCTGGTACATGAAAAATCCTCATCTAAGTGATAGGCGGAAAAGGAATCCTGTGACTCAGCAAAAGAAATTCTTGCGGAAAGCAGACTTTCTAATCGGGCATCCTGGAAAGCATCCAGTTCTTCGTTTAAAGATTGTGTAATGGTTTTGGAAATCTTCGGATGACCGTCTATGGTCACCATGGGTTTCTGATAGGAGGTATATAATAAAACAGTAGATAAATCATCGGCATGATAAGTCTCTGTTTTGGAATTAAATGTTATTGTTACCGGGTCATTCCGGGACTGTTCTGTTGATTCTTCTGTAGCGTCAGGCTGTTCACTGCCGGAATCCGTCTGTACAGAAGACTGTTTCTTCCCACCACATCCGCAAAAGACCAGGGTGGCAATACAAATCAGGGCAATAAATCTTTGCTTCATAGATATCTCCTTGTGGTTCGCATTCGTACCTAGAGTATAGCACATTTTATCTGGAAAAATCTTTAAAAAAGAATGAAGTTTTCCGGGGAAAGCGTTAGGGGGTGAAAGAAGCGTAATGTCCGTGCTGTTCAGTGAGTCCGAATGCAACATAAGGGCGGC
>OHCM01000240.1_pt1 | contig 11988 bp, 8 predicted proteins | sample 1566801 | NCBI WGS metagenome assembly OHCM01 (sample SAMEA3879595, study PRJEB24766) | human gut metagenome | biome: human-associated habitat; feature: feces | place: USA | collected 1985/1987 | reverse complement strand
AGTGTGCATCCTCGCGGAGCGTTTTTTACTTTACAGGAAAGCAATTTCCTGTAAATTAAAAAAGCCCAAACAAATAAAACTCTTCCTATGAGTCTTATTCGTCTGGGTTTTGCCGTCTTAACGTAACAATCCCTTGCCGAAAGGGTATTTACTTATTCATACTGTGAATCACACGATGAATGTGTACTGCCAGATAGGAAATCTCTACATCCGAGACTTCATAATCAAGCTTCTTCTTCATGTAACTCTTTATCTTCTGTGCACATTCGTAGGAATGTGGGAAACGATCCGCAATCAACTGGTCAAATTCTTCATCATTACGTTCACTGTCTTCCCGACTGATTACCCGCTGTACAAAGAATCTTAAATGCGTTACAAAACGCTCATAGGACAGGCTCTTTTCATCCAATTCCACCTGAAAGGTATATCTGACTATATTGAGTATATCCTTTATCATTGCCGGCATATTCCTGGACTGATTCATCTGACCGCCCATCTGTGCATTTACCAGATGCATCGCAATAAATCCAGCTTCATCCTCCGGCAGCTCCACGTCTAGTTCCTGTTTTACAATATCTAAGGCTTTCAATCCCACCTGAAATTCTGCATTGTAGAATTTCTTCATCTCCCAGGAAAGCTCATTCGCAACAACGATGCCCTGCTGCTTTCTCTCTATGGCGTATCCCAAGTGGTCTGTTAATGTCACATAAATATTTTTACTTAAATGATAACCTAATGTTTCTCTGGCATATGCGATAACCAGCTCGGCTGTCCGGATATATTCATACGGCATGTCCTTTACCACCTGCATGAACTGGCTGGTACTTTCGTCCGGAAGGGAGAATACTTTTTCTATCTTTGTCTCATCTATTTCTTCTCCGGCTTTCTTTCCGAAGCCTATGCCCTTTCCCATAACGATGATTTCTTTACCTTTATCGTCCTCGGAACTGATTACATTATTGTTAATTACTTTGATAATCTGCATTACGTTTCACCTGTTTATGATATAAAAAAAGCTGCATTACACTCTAAATAATCCGACCTAACAATTATCTTAAAGTGCAATCCAGTCTTGCCTATCTCTAGTAACAATCCGGTTTGCGTCCCTGCTTATTACATTACAAATGTACTATATTTTATCAGAAACGTCAAGTCCGGAATGTAAACTTCGTATATAATATATAATTTTACCATTTCATTTTTGTGCACAATTCACTATTTTCCTATAATAATTCCACCGCCTGCAACAAATTCCCCATCATAAAATACCACCGCCTGACCCGGTGTCACAGCACGGACCGGTTCTTCAAAATGACAGCGGATCCTGCCCTCTCCGATATTTTCCACGGTACACATGGCTCCTGCATGTCCATAACGGATTTTACCTAAGAGACGTCTGCCATCAAAATCGGTAAGTCCCATATAATTGACATGGTCTGCAACCAGTGTATCCGTAAATACATCCTCTGGCGAACCTACCACTACTTCATTGGTTTCCGGTCTGATCTCTGTTACAAAAATCCGTTTGCCATATGGTATATTCAAGCCACGGCGCTGTCCTACGGTATAGTGGGTAATTCCTTTGTGCCGTCCGATAATTTCACCATCTTTTGTCACAAAGTTTCCCTCTCCCGGAACTGCATCTCCAACCTCACGGTCAATAAAACCTGCATAGTCATTATCCGGGATAAAGCAGATTTCCTGGCTGTCTCTCTTATGAGCCACCGGAAGTCCCACCTCTTCTGCGATTTTGCGGATTTCATCTTTATGATAAGCACCTACCGGCATCAATGTATGGGATAACTGCTCCTGTGTCAGGTTATATAATGCATAGGTCTGATCCTTGGCTGCTGTTACAGATTTTGCCACTGCGAAACGTCCGTTGTCACATTTTGCAATTCTTGCATAATGTCCGGTTGCAATATAATCTGCTCCGATGCTTAAGCTTCTGGCAAGAAGTGACTCCCATTTCACATAACGGTTACAGGCAATACATGGATTCGGCGTTCTTCCTGCCAAATATTCTGCCACAAAATAATCCATTACATACTGTTTAAATTCCTGTTTAAAGTTCATCACATAATATGGTATTTCCAACCGGTCAGCCACTCTTCTGGCATCATCCACGGCACTGAGGCCACAGCAGCCACCATTTTCCTGCTGCTGTGTCTCTTCCTCATCCTGCCAGATCTGCATGGTTACACCAATCACATCATAGCCCTGTTCCTTTAAAAGATATGCCGCAACGGAAGAATCCACTCCGCCGGACATTCCAACTACTACTTTTTCCTTCATATATTTAATCCTATCCTACAGGCAAATTTTTAGCTGCACTCACAGTTTACCCACACTGTCAGCATCCGTCAAGTGAATTTTACGGTTTCCTTCTGTCCCCTTAGGATTGTGACATTCTTTTTGATGCAGGCAGTCACATAATCAATCTGCTCTGCCGTAATTTTTTCATTTAAAGTAAGCCGCAATGCTCCCCTTGCAATTTCCGGCGGTACACCGATGGCTGTTAACACATGGGATGGCTCATGTTCTCCGGAAGAACACGCTGAACCTGCCGATGCACAGATTCCATCCATATCCAGCATAACCAAAAGATTCCCACCTTCTAACTCATCAAAACAAAAGTCCACATTATTCGGAAGGCGGTTGTTCCATTCCCCATTCAGCCTTACCTTCGGCACCTGCTTTAATACTGAATAAATCAAGTAATCCCGCATCCTTGTCTCGATTTCCATCCGCTCTTTTAAGCTTTCCATCGCCATGGCTGCCGCTTTTCCCATGCCTACAATTCCCGGCACATTCTCAGTTCCCGCCCGGACACCGCTTTCCTGGCCTCCTCCATGGATAAAAGGAGGTATTCTCTTTTTCTTTCGCACATATAAAAATCCGGTTCCCTTAGGTCCGTTGAATTTATGTGCACTGGCACTCATCATATCAATATTCATTCTGTTGACATCAATGGGAATATGTCCATATGCCTGTACGGCATCCGTATGAAAACAGATTCCATATCTCCTGGCAAGCATACCGATTCTTGCTATAGGTTCTATGGTACCAATCTCATTATTTGCCATCATAACAGAAATCAATATGGTATCCGGCCGGATTGCCCGCCGCACCTGCTCCAAGGAAACCGTTCCCTTGTCATTTACCGGAAGGTAAGTAATCTCATAACCATTCTGTTCCAGATATCCGCAGGTTCTTAAAATGGCATGATGCTCTATTTTCGTGGTAATGATATGCCGGCCACGCATAACCATACTTTCTGCGGTACATTTCAATGCCCAGTTATCAGATTCACTTCCTCCGGCTGTGAAATATATTTCCTCCGGCTGCGCCCCGATGCTCTGCGCAATGATCTTCCGGCTTTCTTCTATGGCATCATGACTTTTTTGCCCCAGATCATACAGGGCAGATGGGTTTCCATAACGACGCTCATAAAAGGGCAGCATTGCTTCGATTACTTCCGGTGCTGTCGGTGTTGTTGCTGCATTATCAAGATAAATCATTTTCTTCATGCTTCTTTCCCTCTGAGAATAGTTCTTTCTGCCTCTGATTTATCATATACTTTTGACAAATCTGCTTTTTCATGGAGGCTCCAATTGAAACCGTTGAAATCCATTTCAAATCCACTGATTGCCGGTACTCTCCTGCTTACTGTGACCGGACTTTCCAACAGAGTAATCGGTTTCTTCTATAGAATATTCCTCTCCCGCATAATTGGTGCAGAAGGTCTTGGAATTTATCAGCTTATTTTTCCGGTTTTTGCCCTCTGTATTGCCTTCAGTTCCTCAGGCATCCAGACCGCTGTCTCCCGCTTTGTTGCTGCAGCCGACCATAAAAATACCGGCATGAGTTACCTCTATGCCGGTCTGGTTCTTTCTGTGGGAATTGCACTCTCACTTACTGTTATTCTGATTTCTTATTCTGATTTTATTGCCATTCATATTTTAGATGAAGCCCGTTGTGCTCCACTCCTTGTTATTCTTTCCTACTGCCTGATTCCTGCCAGTGTCCATGCCTGTATCAATGGTTATTATTATGGGAAGAAGAAAACTCTGGTGCCATCCGTAAGCCAGCTTATGGAGCAGGTTGTCCGGGTCTTAAGTGTCTATACACTTTATCTTATCTGCCTGGAAAAAAGTTATCCCATCACCCCATCCATTGCTGTCTGGGGTGTTGTCTGCGGTGAACTGGCCTCTTCACTCTTTTCCGTAAGCTGCCTTCATTTCCAAAAGTGCAGCAGGCATATAAAAAGAATTTTTAAGGAGCTTTCCCTCTTTGCGCTGCCCCTTACCACCAATCATGTAGCATACCACTTATTTTCCAGTATCGAAGCCATTCTGATTCCCATCTGCTTAAAAAAATATGGCTACAGCAATCAGGATGCCTTGAGCGTCTTCGGCATTTTTACCGGAATGGCAATGCCAATGATTCTTTTTCCCAATGTCCTTGTAAATTCTGTCTCGGTGCTGCTGATTCCTGCTATTTCAGAAGCCTATGCAAGAAAGGATTTTCACTTAATCCGCCGTACTATAAAAAAAACGGTGTTTTATTGTCTGCTTCTTGGCTTTTCCTGTACCTTCGGTTTTCTTCTGACTGGGAAATGGATTGGACAATTCATTTTCCAGAACACATTAGCTGGCAGTTTCATACTCATATTAAGCTGGATCTGCCCTTTCCTCTATCTGTCCACCACCCTTACTTCCGTTCTTCACGGTCTAGGAAAACCGGGGCGTGCGTTCTACATTAATATGAGCGGCTGCACTTTACGCATTTTCTTTATCTATGCACTGATTCCAACATATGGCATCCGCTGCTACCTCTATGGCATGCTTGCAGGCGAACTGCTGACTACTTTTTTATCCTTTCTTGCGCTCCTTCGGTTTTCCAGAAAGAAATCGCCAGAAAACAGCCTGCTTTAGTCTATTGATTTTAAGGATTCTGCCATGTTGATACGTTCCAATTTGCCTGTCATCATACAGTTTACAATCCATGCAAAGCCCATCGTCAGCAAAACACTAAAGAGATAACTTACTGCATTAATCTGTACATTAAAGGATACCATATCAATCTGTATCTCACCCATTACAAAACGATGGAACCATTTTCCTAAAATCAGTCCCAGTCCGCAGCCGATGGCAGTTAAGACCATATTCTCCCGAAACACATAAGATGCCGTTTCCTTTGGATAGAAGCCTAATACTTTAATGGTAGCTATCTCTCTCACCCGTTCCGTAATATTGATATTATTAAGATTATATAATACGATAAATGCCAGTGCTCCGGCACAGATAATAATGATAATGACAATATAATTCATACAGGACATCATCTGTGAAATCCGGCTTAACATATCGGAATTAACGGTTACTGCCGTCACACCATCTGCTTTCATCAGTGCCGCACTCACCTCATGAATATCTGACGCATCCGGCAGTCTCACATACACATTTTTAAATACCACATCCCCAATCTGTTTTTCATAGGATTCCGGTGCAATGTATACATAATTATAAATATGATTCTCACAGATTCCGGTGACTTTTAAGTGCATCTCATTGTTGTCACTGTCACGCAGCAGAATCGTATCGCCTTTTTTGACTGCATAGGTTTCTGCCACTTTCTTCGAAAGTACTGCTTCTCCTTCTTTTGGATAAGCAATCGGCTCCTGTTTCTTTGTATGCAGCGAAATAAAGTCTCCTACTTCATCCGGATTTTCCACTGCCACCATATGAATCGACTTAGTTCCTTTATCTGTCACCAGGTCAATGGTCTTTTCCATGGCATACATGCCTGCTGCATTTTCCTTTTCCAATGCAGAATCTAAAGATTTAAGGTCGGCCTCTCCCGGCATCTTTCCAGCTTTTAATGTAACTCCGATGTCGTAAAGCTGGATTTCTTCATACTGCTGGTCTGCCACTGCCACTACAGAATCCCTTACACCAAAGCCCATCACCAGCAATGCCGTACAGCCGCTGATTCCGATTACCATCATAAAGAAACGCTTCTTATAGCGGACAATATTTCTTACGGATACCTTCTGCAAGAATTTAAGTCTCTTCCAGATAAATGGTACATGCTCTAAGAATACACGTTTTCCGGCTTTTGGTGCTTTCGGCCGCATCAAATCTGCCGCCACTTCTTTTAACTCTTTATGGCAGGACAGCCAGGTCGTCCCAACGGAGCAAAATACTGCAACGGTAAGTGAAACCAGTGCCAGTGGCAGGTCAGACACATAATAGATCCCACCCATTTTATAAACGATTCCATAAGCCGTTATGATAACTAATGGGAAAAAATGGATTCCAAGGACATAACCGATTAACGTTCCGCTGATGGCTGCAGAGCCGGAATAGAAAAGATATTTTCCCATTATCTTTCCTTCACTAAAACCCAGTGCCTTTAGCACACCAATCTGTGTACGCTGTTCTTCCACCATCCGGTTCATGGTAGTCATACAGATTAATGCTGCCACCAGAAAGAAGAATACCGGAAATACATTGGCAATTCCTTTTACTACACCGGAATCATTTTTCAGGCACACATAACCTACATTGGTATTCCGGTCCAGTACATAAGTCTCCGGTTTCTCGATTTCATCTATCTTACTCTGTGCATCTGCTATCTGGTCATCCGCATCCTGCATCTGCTCATCAAATTCACTCTGATTCTCCTGATACTGCAATAAGCCGTCTGCCAGCTCTGTTTCTGCAGCCTCAAGCTGATCTTCTTTTTCTTCTATCTGTTCTTTTGCTGCCGCAAGCTGGTTCTCCCCATCCATAAGCTCTGCCTCGGCAGCTGCCAGTGCATTTTTTCCATCTTCTATCTGCTGCTTTGCGGCTGCCAGCTGGCTTTCCGCAGAAGAAAGCTGACCTGCGGCTGCTTCTAATTCCGCATTCTTTGCATTTAATTCTGCTTCTGCACCGGCAACCTCCGTTAAACCGGCCTCAATCTGTGCCAGCATCTCTTCATAGCCCGGAGTATTTTCTGTCAACTGTGCTTTTGCGGTCTCAAGGCTGTTTCTCTGATCCGTCACCTGCTGCTTTGCTGCCAAATAAGCATTCAATCCCTGCTCATACTCTGCCTTTTTTGCTGCCAGTGCACTTTCCTGCCCGGAAATCTGCTGCGATGCGCTCTCTAATTCTGCCGCCTTAGAAGACAATGCATCCTTCCCGGACTGCAGCTCCGATGCTTTAGCAGAAAGCTCGGTCTTTGCAGAAGCAATCTGATTTTTTCCATCGGAGATCTCTGTTTCTCCATCCGTAAGCTGCTGCTTTGCCGATTCTAATTCCGCTTCCGCTTCTGCCCGCTTTTCCTCTAACTCTTCCTTCTTCTCATCCAGTTCGTCCTGTGCATCTTTTACAATCTTTTCATAACGGATATCTGCCTGTTCCTTTGTATAGGCCTCCCAGTCTGCTTCCTTTGCGTCCATATAGGAATCATACTCATCGGAATAGATGTCATAATCTTCATCAAATTTAATATAGATTTCTGTGTCATAATCTACTGCAAATCCATCTTTTAATATATAGGCAAATCCGCTGATTCTGCCATTTCCAATGGATGTATTGCCACGTTCAAACTGGATATAGCACGGTGACTGTACCAGTCCGGTAATCGTATATTCTTTGTATGCAAATTTATCTAAATCATCCGTTGTATTATTTTCCGAAAGAACCAGCTTGCTTCCAATGGCATCTTCTGAAAAAAGTGCGGAATCTACCACACATTCATCAGCGGACTGCGGCATTTCTCCGGCAACCAGCTTCAGTTTATTGACTTTCTCTGTGATGGAATGCATCTTGATAACGCGCTCATTTTCTCCGGCATCCTTATAAAGAACCTCTGCCGATATGGCACCCTCCGCCGCCCGGACATCTTCTTTTTCTGCCAGTGCTTCTACATTTTCTTCTGTAAAGCCAAGTGTGGATACCAGACGATAATCATAGAATTGCAAATTCTTTAAATAGACATCCGCAGAATGCACCATGACCGACTGGGTAATCTTAAGGCCGGAAAAAAATGCAACACCCAGTGCAACAATGGCAAGGATAGCAAAATATCTTCCAAAGCTTTTCTTTATCTCACGAAATGTATTTCTCTTCATCATGGATTTCATATTTCAAACCCTTTCTTTTCCACATGGACTACCATTCAATCTCATCGACATCCACGATATGTTCATTTTTCTCTATCTTTTGAATGGTTCCGCTCTTTACGGTAATGACACGGTCTGCCATTGCAGTCAGTGCCTGATTATGTGTAATTACAATGACGGTTTTGCCCTGTTTTCTGCAAGTATTCTGCAGCAGTTTTAAAACGGCTTTTCCGGTATTATAATCCAGTGCGCCTGTCGGTTCATCACAAAGCAGCACCTTCGGATTCATTGCCAGTGCTCTTGCAATTGCCACTCTCTGCTGTTCTCCACCGGATAGCTGTGCCGGGAAATTGGCTTTCCGTTCACTTAAGCCCACCTCATCTAAAACTGTTGCTGCATCTAACGGTTCCTTGCAAATCTGTGCTGCAAGTTCAACATTTTCCAATGCTGTAAGATTCTGCACCAGATTATAAAACTGGAATACAAATCCCACATCATATCTCCTGTAACTGGTAAGCTGCCGCTTATTATATGCTGAGACTTCTTCTCCATCCAGATATACTTTTCCGGTGGTCAGATAATCCATTCCTCCCAATATATTTAATATTGTTGTCTTTCCCGCTCCGGACGCTCCTACGATAACGCAGAATTCTCCCTTTTCTATTTCAAAATTCACATCATGTAATGCTTCTATCGTAACTTCTCCGGTTTTATATACTTTACTTACATTCTGAAAGGATACAAATGCCATTTGATAGCTTCCTCCTTTTATTCTGATTATTCAGGTGATTGTGCAAACGGAAAGTTGTAAAACCGTCTTTCCGGTTGCTTTGGCTGAATCGCTGCGCTGTCCGTCGAAGACAGATGCCACATAATGCCTGCAAGGGACACTGGGAATTTCGTTATCGTATTAATTTCATCCGGCAACCGGCACAAATTCACATCCATGTTCAGTTGTGCCTCGCTGGTACATCCCTGTACCAGCGTTGCCTGTTTCCTGATGAAATTCCCAGTGTCCCTAACAGCCTTTATCAGGCATCTATACTTCGACGAACCAGGCAGCATTTCTTACAAACATTGGAAAGATAGTCCTGATGACAAAATCTATCCCCTTCACAATCACCTGTTACCTGCTTATTGTAATGGTAGCACAATCTTTTCACTTTTTGAAATTAAATTTTTCTAAAGTCAAAAAATCCACTTTCTTAGAATCACAGTCAGAATCTGCTATTCTAAAAAAGTGGATTATACATTCAAATATCCGTAAAATTTTTTCTTATAACAACGGAGCTATCACTGCATCAAACATACAATTTAAACTCTCTTCATATATCTCCTGATACGTGCGGTGAAAAGTCTCAGTAATTGCCATTGCCTGCTTTGGTACTTCTTCGTAAAGTCCAAATGCCGCCTCATATACTTCCGGATTCTTATCGTAAAATGCTTCTGTCATGGCATTTTCAAATTCAAATCGTGCGCCCTTGGAAAGATGCTCTTTAAAATCCTCTTTCCGTACATTTTTCACATAATCATCCTGAAATATATTTAATCCTTCTGCCTTGACTAATTCCTCTAAGCCTTCTTTTACATCTTCGTAAGTCATGGTCTTAAAATTCTCTACAAAGAATTTGTCAAAGGTCTCCTTATCCGGAAACTGCTTTGTTAAGCTCTCCATCTCTTTTTCCTCCTATCTTATACCGCATGCAAAATCATGCGTTCCCGATATACCACTTCCATATGATCTAATACTCTTCTCGCCCGCTGATACTGGTTATAATGTGTGCTGATAACGCAGACTTCCTTCGCCCCATTATAAGCAACTCTCTTATAAAATGGAACTCTCACCCAGTTCTGTGTAAATGGAATCTCATGGCTTACCAGTGTCCGCATCATCTGACTGCTGACTCTGGCATTGGTAGTTCTGCATAATTCCACATCCCGGTCAATATTTTTCCCCATGGTCTTCGGTTTGTTCTTCTTCATAATAATACCCTGTCTCCTTCTATTTGTCCATAATCTGAATCTCTACGGTCTTCCCCAGACAGCCTGCTACCTTCACCAGAAAATCCAGACTTGGATTATATCTTCCGCTCTCCAATCTGGAAATATTGGATTTCTTCGTGCCTGCCCGCTCTGCAAGCACTTCCTGGGTAATATGCTGTTCCTTGCGCACCGCCTTCAACTGACGCACCACATCCGAACGCGTCGACTGCTCCCTGCTCTTATTCTTCTCCATTTCTCACCTCAACAACTGTCTCTATGTTATCATATATGATAACTTGTTGTCAACGAAAAAGAGCCTCAAAAAGGCTCTTTTGGGACTATTCTTCTATCTGACGCAGCACCTTGCGGAACTGGAAATAGAACAGTACAGACGTAAAGCTTACCGCCAGCACATCCGCTACCGGCTCTGCCATATAAACTGCCATTGCCTGATTGCCGGTAAAAATGTGTGGCATAATATAAATAAGTGGCAGTAATAATACGAATTTACGCATGACCGCTACAATAATGGAAGATACTGCTTTTCCCAGTGATGTAAATGCCATCTGACACGCCATCTGGATTCCGAATATCATAATTGCCATAAGATAAATCCGGAGTGCATTTCCAGTATATGCAATCAGTGCCGCATCCGAGGTAAACATGGCTGCAAATGCTCTTGGAAATGCCATCACCAGTGCCCACAAAACAAAGGAAAATCCAACATCAATTTTCAATAATAAGAAATAGGCTTCTTTTACCCTGTCTGCTCTTTTGGCTCCATAATTATAGCTGATAATCGGCTGCGCTCCCTGACCCAATCCCTGTAACGGAAGTAGTGCAAACTGCATGACACTGGTTAATATGTTCATGGCTCCTACTGCCATGTCTCCGCCATATCGTAATAACGAAGAATTAAAGCAGACCGAAATCACACTCTCGCTTGCCTGCATAATAAACATTGCTGTTCCAAGTGCAATACTCGGCCAAATAATACTTGTCTGCAAAACCATATTTTTTCCTTTCAGGCGAAGATGCGTTTTCTTTCCGCATAAGAAAGCCAGCACCCAGATACAGGAACATGCCTGGGAAAGAACCGTTGCCAGCGCTGCTCCTTTTACACCCATTCCAAATCCAAAGATAAATACCGGATCCAGCACAATGTTAATCACTGCACCAATCAGTACCGACAGCATACTGGTTCTGGCAAATCCCTGCGCCGTAATAAATGCATTCATCCCCAGGGTCAACTGCACAAAAATCGTTCCTATAGTATAAATATTCATATAATCAGCAGCAAAAGAAATCGTATTTTCGCTGGCTCCAAATGCCAGAAGAAAGCCTCTGTTTCCAGCCAGCAGAAATGCAGTCAGTATCAGCGATACAATAATCTGGGTGCAAAAACAGTTCCCCAGCGTTTTTTCCGCCTTGTCCTTCTCTCCTTTTCCCATAAATATGGTTGCCCGTGGAGCACCACCATTGCTAATCAGTGCTGCAAACGCAGATACTACCATAATAAGCGGCATGCATACACCAACTCCGGTCAGTGCCATTGCACCATCCCCCGGAATATGGCCGATGTACATACGGTCTACTATGTTATACATCATATTAATCAACTGGGCTGCAACGGTAGGCAATGCCAGTTTTAATAACAGCTTTCCTACCGGTTCTGTTTCTAAAAATGTTCTGTCATTGGTCTGTTCCATGTAATTCTCCTTACCTTCTACTCGCGTAACTACGGGAAACACGCTTAGCGAGTTTCTCGAGTTATCGCGGTGCTCGCCAAATCTGAACAGAAAAGAAGTTCGCCAAAGCGAGCTTGGCTCCTTCTTTTCTCCCAGATTTTTCTCGCTACTCGCGTAAAAAAAGAACCGACCTGTAGTCGATTC
>OHCM01000231.1_pt1 | contig 12339 bp, 8 predicted proteins | sample 1566801 | NCBI WGS metagenome assembly OHCM01 (sample SAMEA3879595, study PRJEB24766) | human gut metagenome | biome: human-associated habitat; feature: feces | place: USA | collected 1985/1987 | reverse complement strand
TGTATCTGCTACACAGACAGGTAAAGAGATGCAGTTCTTCGGCGCTCGTGCAAACCTTGCAAAATGTCTGCTTTACGCAATCAACGGTGGTGTTGATGAAAAATCAGGCGAGCAGGTAGGACCAAACTACGCACCAATTACAGCTGAATATCTTGACTATGATGAAGTAATGGCAAAATATGACAAGATGATGGACTGGTTAGTAGACATCTATGTAAATACACTGAACCTGATTCAGTATATGCATGATAAATATTACTATGAAGCAGCAGAGCTTTCTCTGATGGATACCGACTTAAAGAGAACCTTTGCAACCGGTATTGCAGGATTTTCACATGTTATCGATTCTCTTTCTGCAATCAAATATGCAAAAGTAAAAGTCGTACGTGATGAGAACGGACTTGCAAAAGACTTCGAAATCGAAGGAGACTTCCCGAAGTACGGAAATGATGATGACCGTGCAGATGAAATCGGAGTATGGCTGCTTAAGACTTTCATGGATAAATTAAAGAAACATCATACTTATCGTGATTCTGAGCCTACAACTTCTATCCTTACCATTACTTCTAACGTAGTATATGGTAAAGCAACCGGAGCTATGCCGGATGGACGTAAAGCCGGCGAACCGCTTTCACCGGGAGCTAACCCATCTTACGGTGCAGAGCAGAACGGACTTTTAGCTTCCTTAAACTCTCTGACCAAGCTTCCATATGAGTGGGCATTAGATGGTATTTCCAATACACAGACCATCAATCCTGGCGCACTTGGAAACAACGAGCAGGAAAGAATCGATAACCTTGTAAATGTAATGGACGGATACTTTGATCAGGGTGCACATCATCTGAATGTTAATGTATTTGGCAAAGAAAAGCTTATTGATGCAATGGAGCATCCGGAGAAAGAAGAGTATGCAAACTTCACAATCCGTGTATCCGGCTATGCAGTTAAGTTCATCGACCTGACAAAAGAGCAGCAGCTTGATGTTATTGCCCGTACCTGTCATGAGCGTATGTAATTTAAGACAGTAACCGAACTGCGGGGAGCATACGATTTTTCCGCGATTCAGGTAAAGCAGAATGTGCAGGCTTAATGAAAAAAAGCCTGCACATTTTTATCATAGGTTGTTAAACATCCGTAAGTATTTTGGTGTATAGGAGGCAATATGAGTGAAATAAAAGGACGCATCCATTCCGTAGAAAGTTTTGGCTCGGCAGACGGGCCGGGTGTAAGATATATTGTATTTTTAAAAGGCTGTAATATGAGATGTCAGTACTGCCATAACCCGGATACCTGGGCGAAAGATGGCGGAGAGCTGATGACACCGGAAGAAGTGTTAAAAAAGGCACTTCGCTATAAAACATATTGGAAAGAAAAGGGCGGAATCACCGTAAGCGGTGGAGAGGCTCTTTTACAGATAGATTTCGTAACAGAACTGTTCCGGCTGGCAAAAGAAAAAGGGGTAAATACCTGTCTCGATACCTCCGGCAATCCATTTTCCTTGGAAGAACCATTTAAAAGTAAATTTGATGAGCTGATGAAATATACAGACCTCTTTATGTTAGACATTAAGCATATAGATGATGCGGCACACCGGAAACTCACCGGACAGACGAATCAGAATATTTTGGAAATGGCAGCTTATTTATCAGACCATGGCAAAGCAATGTGGATCCGCCATGTGCTGGTGCCGGGTATTACAACAGAAGAGGACGAGCTTTACCGCTTAAGAAGTTTTCTTGATACCCTTAAGACAGTAGAGCGGGTGGAAGTGCTGCCATATCATACCTTAGGCGTCTTTAAATGGAAGGAACTTGGAATTCCATACCAGTTAGAAGGCGTAGACCCGCCTACAAAGGAGCAGATAGACCGGGCAAAAGAGATTCTTGGGGCACTGTAAAATAGATAAGCAAATGTAGAGGAAAATGAAACTGTAATGCTGCTTTTTAGATTCTGACGATAATGCGGGTAAGATATTCACTTCGTTTATCCGTCATGGTAGCGTTAATCAATTCTTCTTCATAGAATCTGCCATCGGATGAAGTAATCTGGTGCTGCTTCATGTAGCTGCGCAGCCTGTCATAGGCAAGTGAAATATCATCCCAGTCTCTCAGGTGATAGGCGGCGAGACATTTAGAAGCCGGAAGAATCCGGTAAGGCATTTTCTTGGGAGGGGTCTGCATGGCAAGGCATACCTCGTGATAAAGATTGTGGGCACCCCGGGCAAGGTCACGTTCCATCTGGATATAAAGCACTGTAAAACCGGTAGTTTCCTTACTTTCATAATAGGAGTTCAGAAGCTCACTGACTTTTACGGAGATGGTCTTATCATCGGAAGAACTGATAGGGTGTGCTGCAATATAAAATCCTGGCAGAGAGACTTCTTCAATGATATCCGGATTTATAGTCAGGCTGGTTTTAATTCGTTTCTGCTGTCTTTGAATCCACTTCTGTTTTTCTTTTAATGCACGAATCTGCTGTTCGATGACAGCGTTTTCCTTCGTAAGAAGTGTGGCATAATTTTCCGGGCTTCGGTGTTCCATGTATTCTTTAATTTCCGGCAGAGGCATGCCAAGTTCCCGCAGCGTGATAATGGCATCTAACACATCCATCTGGCGGACGGTGTAGTAGCGGTAGTCATTGTCCCCTCTTGCTTCGGGTGAAAAAATACCAAGCTGGTCGTAGTGAAACAGTGTATTTTTTGTAGTGCCCATCATCCGGGCAACTTCTCCTGTGGTCAGATATTCATTTCTACTCATTAAAAAAATCTCCTTGACTATATGGTTGCCATATAGTTTATGATAGCAAATAGTGATTCATAAGACAAGGAGGTTATCATGTCGAATTCGTTAAATCAGAACTTTAAAACATTATCCTTATTGAAATTTGCATTGCCATCTATGATTATGATGGTATTTATGTCATTGTATACAATCATAGATGGAATCTTTGTGTCAAGACTGGTAGGAGAAAGCGCTCTTTCCGCAGTCAATATTGTATGGCCGGTTATTTGTATTCTCATTGCAATCGGCGTTATGCTGGCAACCGGTGGAAGTGCAGTGGTAGCGAGAAAAATGGGTGAGGGAGATGAAAAGGGAGCATGTGAGAACTTTACTTTTCTTGCAGTGGCAGGAGTTGCTGTAAGCCTGGTGCTGCTGGTTATTGTATTACTTTTTCATAAACCGATTGTATATGCATTAGGAGCAGACGACTCTTTATTCGAAAATGGGAAAACATATCTTATTTATATGATGTATTTTGGACCGTGCTGTATTTTGCAGAGTTTATTTCAGTGTTTCTTTGTAACTGCAGGAAAACCTGCATATGGACTCGGACTGATTACTGCCGGAGGTGTAGCCAATGCAATCTTAGATTATGTCTTTATGGGACCAATGCAGCTTGGCATTGCCGGAGCAGCTATTGCAACAGGCATCGGACAGATGATTCCTGCGGTAGTGGGAGTCATCTATTTCCTTGTGAAAAGAAAAGGACTTCATTTTACCCGCTTCCTTTGGGATGGAAAAGCATTGTGGCAGTCCTGCACAAACGGTTCTTCCGAGATGGTAACGAACCTTTCCAATGCAGTAATTACATACCTTTTTAATATTATTCTGATGCGTATGGTTGGAGCAGACGGGGTAGCTGCAATTACCATTATTTTATACGGACAGTTTTTATTCAATGCGCTGTATCTTGGATTTTCCATGGGTGTGGCACCGGTTATCAGCTTCCAGTACGGAGCAAAGAACAGTGAAAAATTAAGTAACGTTTACCATATCAGTAACCGGTTTGTAAAAATATCTTCCGGTTTTATGGCGGTGGCATCCATCCTTCTGGCGAAGCCGATTACATCAGTATTTGTCTCAGAAAGCAGTCATACCTTTGCAATGACAGTTACGGGATTTGCATTGTTTGGCATTAACTATCTTTTCAGCGGCTATAACGTATTTACATCTTCGCTGTTCACGGCACTTTCTGATGGAAAAACATCTGCACTGGTATCCTTCAGCAGAACCTTTGTCTGTATTCTGGCCTCTTTACTGATTCTGCCGCAAATTATCGGATTAAAGGGAGTCTGGTTGGCAGTTCCGGTGGCAGAATTTGTGACATCAGGACTTTCTTTTTACTGTCAGAGAAGAAATTTATCGAAATACGGAATTTAAGAAACTTTTTTTAATCTGGAACGTCTAATCTATAAAGAGTATAATGAATGGTAAAGAATGAATGGATAATACCATTTTAAGATAGTAAAGAGAGGATACGAAAGATGGTTTTTAGCAGCATAGCATTTATCATGTATTTTATGCCGGTATTTTTTCTGGTTTATTATATCCTGCCGGCTTCTTATAAGAATGCCTGGCTTTTCCTTGCCAGCCTTGGTTTTTATTACTATGGTGTCAGGGGAAATCCGGGTTATCTTTTACTTATGATTATGTCTGTGGTGGTCAATTTCGTGGCTGGAAAACTGATTGAAGCACAGAAGACGAAGCGGGCGAGGAAAGCCTGGCTTGTGGTTGGAATCGTCTATGATTTAGGATGGCTCATTCTGTTTAAATATCTGGGCTTTCTTATAGAGAATCTGAATGCCCTTTTTGGTGCAATGCACGTTAAGGTACAGCTGGAAACATGGAATCTGATTCTGCCGATTGGAATCAGCTTTTATACGTTCCAGATTATTTCCTATCTGGTGGACGTGTACCGGAGGGAAACAAAAGCGGAAAAATCGTTGATTTCACTGGGAACGTATCTTTGCATGTTCCCGCAGTTAATTGCAGGACCGATTGTCAATTACCATCTGATTCAGGAACAGCTTCATAAGAGAAAACATTCCATGGTAAAGGTGGAATCCGGACTTAAGGTATTTGCACTGGGACTTGCTTATAAAGTATTGCTGGCAAACCGGGTGGGACATCTTTGGACAGAGGTGACAGCAATCGGTTATGAGAGCATTTCCACACCGCTGGCATGGATGAGCATTGTGGCATACAGCCTGCAGTTATATTTTGACTTCTATGGGTATTCCCTGATGGCAATCGGACTGGGGCGGATGATGGGCTTTGACTTCCCACAGAACTTTAACAATCCGTATATGGCAGTGTCCATGACGGATTTCTGGCGCCGCTGGCATATGACACTGGGTGGCTGGTTCCGGGAATATGTATACATTCCGCTGGGCGGCAACCGCGGTGGTTTTGCAAAGACCGTCCGCAATATGTTTGTGGTATGGCTTCTGACAGGGCTCTGGCATGGCGCAAGCTGGAACTTTGTACTGTGGGGACTTTTGCTTTTTGTCTTATTATTCGTGGAAAAAGCCGGACTTGGAAAAGTGCTGGAACGGCATAAGGCGCTTGGTCATATTTATATGATACTCTGGATACCGCTTTCCTGGCTGGTCTTTGTGATTACGGATTTAAGCCAGCTTGGCATTTATTTACAGAAATTATTTCCATTCTTTGGCAGTACCGGAACGGTATTGTTTCAGGGAGATTATCTGAAATATGGTAAGACCTATGGCATTTATCTGGTGCTTGGTATCCTGTTTGCAACAGGTGTTCAGGAGAAACTCCTTAAGAAGAATAAGAACCGCCTCTGGGTGATCTTACTGCTGCTGGCATTATTCTGGGCGAGCGTATATTGTATGTATCTTGGAATGGATGATCCATTCTTATACTTCAGATTCTAGTGAGGAAATACGATGAAAAAATATAAATTTACTATACTTTTACTGCTGACATTTGTGATTGCATTCCCGGTAATTACCGTAAAGCTTGTAACTGCGGAGCAGGAGAAGAAGGCAAGGCAGGAAGAACTGGCACAGGTGACAGGCACAGAAAAAGAGCCGGCGGAAGCAGTTGCCGGAACGGAAGAAAACAGCACAGATAAAGCCGGTACAGGACAGGCAGATATTGATAGTACAGAAAATACAGAAGATAAAACAGGTATCAAGGATAATGAAACGGTGGCAGATACGGAGCAGGAGGGAACCTTTACAACAGAGGATATCAGCTATTTTTCCGATGCCTTATTTATTGGAGATTCCAGAACAGTAGGATTATCGGAGTATGCAGACCTTGGGGATGCGGATGTATTTGCAACGATTGGCTTAAGTTCCTTTAAGCTGTTTGAAACAGAGGTGGATATGCCGGGCTATGGAAAAGAAACTTTGGATGAAGTGTTAAGCCGGAAGAATTACGGAAAGATTTATCTGATGCTAGGTATCAATGAACTGGGATATCCACATGCGAGCATAGAAAAGCAATATCGTGAAGTGGTAGAGAAAATACGGGAAATGCAGCCGGATGCCATTTTATTCTTAGAGGCGAGTCTTCATGTTTCCAAGGCAAAATCCGATTCAGACAGCCTTTATAACAATGCCAATATTGACTGGCTCAATGGTGTGGTGGAGTCCTTATGTGACCAGAAGCAGACCTATTATATTGATGTGAATGAAATCTTTGATGATGGGGCAGGAAACCTCGATGCCCAGTATACCAGTGATGATGCCCATCCTCTAGGAAAATATTATGCCCAGTGGGCAGAATGGATTCTGACGAAAGCTATTGTAAAGGAAAAATAAGACCAAAACCCTTAGGAAAACGCAGTGGAAAACCGATATATTATTTATAAAAGTGTATACAACAGCGAAAGAAATATCCGATAACCGGATAAGCGTTGCAGAAAGGCAAGGGAAGCGTATATGAATGGAATCAATACCAGCTTTAGGACACAGAGCTTATATCAGAATGACGGGACACAGGGAAGTGCAAAGTCAGATGATAAGAAGCAGGATAATAAGAATGACAGCAATGTAATAAAAGGTGCCGGTCTTAACCTGAATCAGACAGATCTGATTGGACAGAAGATGGCAAATGCCCAGAAAGAAGCATTAAAGAAGATTATGGATACATTTTCCGGTGAGCATGCAGTGGATGAAGAGATGGACGAGCGGCGTGCCCACATTAAGGAAATTGACAGCGAGATAAAAGATTATCAGAGTGAAATCCGCGACTTACAGAATAAGGAAGCTGAATTAAAGGGACGTTACCAGGTAGCGGATGGCAGCCAGGAAGAGGCAGACCTTGACCTTTTAAAGAAAGCCAGTACAGCAGAAGGAAGAAGCATGCTTTCCAAAGAAGAATTAGAGCATGTCTCAGAATTAAAGAAAGGCGGAATGACAGACTATCAGAAAGAGTCCATGGACTACTATAAAATGGAGTCAGAATACAGAAGCAAGATAAAAGACCTTGGAAAGGAAAGAGCCGAGGATAACGGATACCTCCGGGCAGTACATACGGAACGGTTAAAGCATCATGATATGATAGACAGCCAGAAGGAAGCGGAAGAAATATTAGACAATGCATCCGATGAAGCAACATTAGGACTGATTGGGGAAGCAGTAGACCACATCGATGAGACTATCAAAGAAAATGAGAAAGATACGGATAAGAAGGATGCAGACAAGAAAGAGGATAAGAAGACTGATACAAAATTAGACAAGGAGACCCAGAGCAGCCTTTTAAAGAGTGAAGCAGAGAAAAAGGTTGCGGAGCATAAACTTGCCGAGGACGATATCAAAGGACTTGTCTATGATGAGCAGTTATAAACAAAATGGACAATTTGTGCTGTCAGATATACAAATTATCGAAAAAGTATAACTTGACCATACAAAAAAATTTTATTGTATATGTCAAAAAAACGCATTGTTTCTTATACTAATAAATGTTAAAATACATAGAAGAAAAAAGAGGGAGGAAGTTAGCATGGCTTCATTCGTTGAAAACACACAGCACAAAGTAGAAAGAAAAGCTTTTGAGATAATGACCAATAGCATCGTAGGTAAGTTGACTAAGACAGATGATATCGCGAAAAGACAGGAAACATTCCTTGAACTTATTGACAAGGCAGAGACTTTCTGGGGAAATGGCGCAGACAAGGCAACATTGGATAAGGTCAGAGAGTATGTAAAGAATCCGGAGAACAGATGGGTGAAGTTTGTAAACCGTGTTCTGGATGAGACAAATCCAAATTATGCTAAGAAATTCCTTCTGAATTTAGGATATGAAGCATTTTTCCGTGGAACAAAGACAATCAGGGCAAACCGTGAGAAGTACAACTGTAATATTCCATGGCTGATTCTTTTTGACCCGACAGACGCATGTAATATGCATTGTGTAGGATGCTGGTCTGGCACATATGGCCACAAGAATAACATGTCCTATGAGGATATGGATAAGATTGTTACACAGGGTAAGGAACTTGGAACTTATCTTTACTTTATGACAGGTGGAGAACCGACTGTTCGTAAGAATGATATTTTAAAACTTGCTGAGAAGCATAATGATTGTATGTTCGGTCTTTTCTCCAATTCTACTCTGATTGATGAGGAGTTATGTAAGAAGATTGTAGAACTTGGAAATATTACATTCCTTCTTTCCATTGAGGGAACACCTGAGACAAATGACGGACGTCGTGGTGACGGACATTATGCAGCCGTTATGAAGGCAATGGATCTGTTGAAACAATATGGTATCATATTCGGAACTTCTATCTGCTATACCAGAGCCAATGTTGAGGCCGTTACCGATGAGAAATTCTTACGTTTCATTGCTGATAAGGGCGCACGTTTCGGTTTCTACTTCCATTATATGCCGGTAGGACAGAACGCAGCTCCGGAGCTGATGCCGACATTGGAACAGCGGGAAGAAATTATTAAGAAGATTCGCTGGGTTCGTACCGGAGATAATGATATCGGATTTTTCCCAATGGACTTCCAGAATGATGGAGAATTTGTTGGCGGATGTATTGCCGGTGGACGTAACTACTTCCATATTAATGCACAGGGAGACGCAGAACCGTGCGTATTTATCCATTTCTCGGATTCGAATATCCATGATAAGTCAATCCTTGAGATGCTGCAGAGTCCATTGTTTAAGGCATATCATGAAGGACAGCCATTTAACAGAAACCACCTGCGTCCTTGTCCGATGCTTGAGAATCCAAAGCTCTTAAGAGAAATGGTAAACAAGACTGGTGCGAAGGGAACAAACGCTGAGGCAGAAGAGACTGTTGAGCATCTTTGCTCTAAGTGTGACCACTATGCAGAAGAGTGGGGACCGGTTGCAGACCGTATCTGGGCAGAACAGAAACATAAGAAAGCACCTTATGAGAACTATACGGAAGAAAAGAGAGAACATCCGGAACTTGCAGCATTTGAGCATGCGGATGGTTCCAATGGATTAAGAGATGAGGATCTTCAGTAATTAAATCAGATGTTAAAATAGGACTAAATCAGCACTTGTGATGGAATATTCCATCAGCTGGTTTGGTCCTTTTTTTATTTCAGAAGAATGGTCGAATGGACTTGCAGCAGTTGCTAACGAACTTAAAAGAAGAGGTCTTGCAGAGATGAAAACGTGTAACATAGATTTGGAATTGTGTAATAAATAATCACAATTTTGAAAAAATAATTTTGGCACTGAAAGAAAAAAGTGCCGAAAATATTTTGGCGGATGATTGGCAAATGGATGAAAAGATTAAAATGTTATATGGATTATCAGTTTTTAACAAGAAGACATTTTTTGATACAATTACAGATAATGTTGGTGTATTGAGCAAAAGTACTTTGGAAAAATATTTGAAAAAGTATTTGGAATCTGGTGAAATAGTGCGTATTGGAAGAAATGCGTATTGTGCCAGAGGAAAACTAAAAGATTATGAATATGATTATTCTGATATAGCAGTTCATATAGCGAAAATATTGAAGGAGGATTTTTACGATTTAGATTTCAGAATTTCAGAGCTGTATCAAATGAATCGTTTTTTGAATCATCAAATTGCACATAATGTTATTTTTGTCTTCGTAGAGAAAGAATTGTGTATTTCTGCCTTTGAAAGATTGAAAAAAGAGTATGAAGGCAACATACTTATAAATCCAACGGAAGAAGATTTTTTTAATTATAGACGAGAAGATATGATTGTTGTAAGAAATCTTTTGACGGAATCACCAAAAGGGAAAAAGGAGGTCTGGCATACAGGTTTAGAAAAATTGCTGGTAGACATTTTTTCGGAGAAGCTGATAAAAGCAATGTTTAGTGAATCAGAGTATCCAGCAATATATGAATCAGCATTTAATTCTTATGTTGTGGATGAGAGTCAGATGTTCAGGTATGCTAAAAGACGAAAAAGCGCAGATAAGATAAAGAAATTTATACAGGAAGAAACGGATGCAAAATTACGATTGGAGTAGAGTAGTTATCAATGATTACTAGAGAGAATTATAGCATGGCGTATTGTAAGAGCAGTCCCGGAACAGAGCTATCATCTGCATTGGAAGCAGGGACGGTATAAGCAATGATATAATCGTTGGCAATGCAGCCAAAGGAAAGGGCTGCGGTGGCACATAAATATAAATACCAGAGCTTTAGATTGCTCAGGCGGACCGTAATAAAATATGCAATAAGGCATACAGACAGGAGTGGGAAAAAGAACATCTCTGGTGGACTTAAAAACCGCCGGGTAGATAACTTTAGATGCAGACGATGTTACTGGTGATGCATTTATCTCTGCTGGTTCAGTTAAGCTTGAGGCGGATCAGTTGGACATCTATTTATCAGGTGGAGCGGTGAAGTATCTGATAGAGGCAACGGATGAGCAGAACGGAGAAATCAGCCTGAAAAAGACTGGTTCCCTGAATTCGTTTGATCTGGATAATGGAAATAATATAAATGTAACAGAGGCATTTTTTAAAGCAAAAGATACATTTCTGTCATCCAATGGAAACAGTAATTCGAACAGTTCGAGTGGCAGGATAGTTCTTGTGGGTGAAACAATAGCAGAAGGCAATCTTGAATTAGAAACAGTAAAAGATGTAACAATCCGCGCAAAGAAGACTGTGGTAAAAGGAAATCTCGCTGTTAATGCAGAAAATGGATATGGTGTTGAGATAACCAGTGAAGGGGGAGCGGTATCAACCGGAAGTACAGAGATTACGGCACCTTCATTATTTGTTACGCTGCAGGCACAAAATGACATTACACTTCTGGGAGCAGAAGGGCATTCTGTAATAGAAGGAAGCAACATTTCAATGAATGCAGCAGGCGGTGACCTTTCCATATCCAGAGCCGGAAGTGCTGCTACCGATATTCCGCCACTTCTGGGAGGAACATTGCAGACGCAGGATGATATCGTAAAATATAGCGATGGTGGGGAAAACTGGGTACAGATAATGGCAACCGGCGAGACATATGATGCAGATAACTGTGAACATCCGATTTTAGCAGGATATTCCGGCAGATGTATGGTCTGTGGAGCAAGTGACATAGAATATGCAGAGCTGATTGGAACGGATGGAACGACTAAGAGAATGCTGAATGGAGACTTCGGTGGAACCGGAGCACATAATGATTTCAGATACCTGGAAGATGGAGATACCATCAAATTTGTGAAGGATATTTATGGAAATGGAAGAACCGCAGCAATCGGAGACAGTAAAGCCGTAACCCTTGACCTGAACGGACATACATTGATTCTGGATACGATTTCCTCAGGGAACAATCTTACCATTGCAAATGGTAACTATAAGGGAAAGATTACTAATAGCGGTGTCGGACTTACAAAGGAACTGACCTTTAAAAATGCAAAAGCAGCACTGAATGATTTACAGTGGATGACGAACAGTGGAGTAAAGCTTGAGGGAAGTGAAGTTACAGTATCCGGAAATGACGGTTCTGGACAGTGCTGGTTAGAGAAGCTTACAATGGATGAAGATTCAAAGCTGGTATTAAAGAATGTAAGCCAGGGTATTTCGAATTATGCTAATGTTGCACTGGAAGAAAGCCTGGGAACAATCCGGGGATTCCTGCCAAAAGATTATTCTATCGCAAATAGGAAGAGAAATCCGGCAGATGTTGATTACAGAAATACCATTGTGGATGCAGATGGTCAGATTGCCCAGAATGTGGAGCTTCGTTATCGTAAGATGACAGATGCAGATTTATCGGCAACGCTGAATCCAACGACCTATATTTATGATGGAACAGCAAAGGAACCGGAAGTACTTGTGGTATATGACGGACAGACACTGACAAAGGATACGGATTACACCGTTGCTTATTCGGATAACAAAAATGCAGGAAGTGCAGAGGTAACAATAACAGGTATTGGAGTGTATCATGAAACAGCACATCTGCAATTTACGATAGGGAAGGCAGGTCAGGCGGCACCGACAGGACTGAAGGCTGTAAATACCAGTAAAACAGGTGCAAGTGATGGAGCCATTGAAAACCTGACTACTGCAATGGAATACAGCACAGATGAAATTCATTGGACCAAGGTTACAGATGG
>OHCM01000223.1_pt1 | contig 12636 bp, 8 predicted proteins | sample 1566801 | NCBI WGS metagenome assembly OHCM01 (sample SAMEA3879595, study PRJEB24766) | human gut metagenome | biome: human-associated habitat; feature: feces | place: USA | collected 1985/1987 | reverse complement strand
ACAAACAACGATCATTTCTTGTTTTTCAAATTGGTGAATACGATACACACCACGTTCTTCAATACCGTGAGCACCTTTTTCTTTACGGAAACAAGGTGAGTATGAAGTGTAAGTATATGGAAGATCTTTTTCTTCAAGAATTGTATCCTTGAATTTACCAATCATAGAGTGTTCACTTGTACCAATTAAATACAAATCCTCACCTTCGATTTTATACATCATACCTTCCATTTCCGCAAATGACATTACTCCATCAACTACTGAACTACGAATCATATATGGTGGAATTACATAAGTAAATCCTTTTTTATCAATCATGAAATCACGAGCGTAATTTAAGATTGCTGAATGTAGACGAGCAACATCTCCCATTAAATAGTAGAATCCATTTCCAGCTACACGACGTGCTGCATCTAAATCAATTCCGCTTAAACGTTCCATGATTTCAGTGTGATAAGGAATTTCAAAATCAGGTACTACAACCGAGCCTGCCATCGCATTCCGTGTATTCCGTGAAATGCTTGAGAAAAAGTATGGCAAAGAGGGTGCAAGAGAGCGTATTTACTGCACAACTGACAAGGCCAAGGGTACACTCAAGGCTCTTGCAGACGAAGAGGGTTACGAAACATTCGTAGTTCCTGATGATGTAGGCGGTCGTTTCTCTGTCCTTACTCCAGTAGGTTTGCTGCCTATCGCAGTGGCAGGATTTGACATTGAGAAACTAGTGGAAGGCGCACGCACGATGGAAACAATATGTGGTCCGGCTACTCCGTTTGCCGAAAATCCTGCAGCTGTTTATGCTGCCACCCGCAATGAATTGTATAAAGACGGAAAGAAGATTGAGATTTTGGTAAACTTCAATCCCAAACTGCACTATATGAACGAATGGTGGAAACAATTGTACGGTGAATCCGAAGGTAAGGATGGTAAAGGTATTTATCCGTCTGCCGTCGACTTCTCTACCGATCTCCATTCTATGGGACAGTGGATTCAGGAAGGTGAACGTACTATCTTCGAAACAGTTATCTCTATCGAAAACCCGGAACATACGCTTCAAGTTCCTTCGGACAGCGAAAATTTGGATGGCTTGAATTTCTTGGCAGGAAAGCGTGTAGACGAAGTGAACAAGATGGCAGAACTAGGTACTCAGCTGGCACACGTTGACGGTGGTGTACCCAATATGCGACTGATTGTGCCCGAGCTGAATGAATATTATCTGGGAGAAATCATCTATTTCTTTGAAAAAGCTTGTGGTATCAGCGGTTATTTGCTGGGAGTAAATCCGTTCAACCAACCGGGCGTGGAAGCATACAAGAAAAATATGTTTGCTTTGTTGAATAAACCGGGATACGAAGAAGAGTCTAAAGCTATCCAAGCTAGATTATAATATCAAAAACCTATTCAGAATGCCATTTATCAATGTCATTCCGAATAACAGTGAAGAATCTGAAAGCATCCATCAAATGCTTGCAGATTCTTCACTTTGTTCCAATCCAACGGTCACAACCGTTGGAAGTAATAATTATACATTTATTCTATGTTTAAAGAAGCGATAAATAACTATCTTCATGCTCATGGATACGAATCCATCGACCTGAAAGCCGTATTATTCGATATGGACGGCGTGCTGTTCGACTCCATGCCCAACCATGCTGAGTCATGGCATAAAATAATGAAACGCTTCGGTTTCGGCCTCAGCCGAGAAGAAGCTTATATGCACGAAGGGCGTACCGGTGCATCTACGATCAATATAGTAAGTCGCCGGGAGCGTGGGCATGATGCTACAGAAGAAGAAATAAAAGCCATCTACCAAGCCAAAACTGAAGAATTCAACAAATGCCCCAAAGCAGAACGAATGCCCGGCGCACTGGAAGTATTGACTAAAATAAAGAGCGAAGGACTGACTCCGATGGTAGTGACCGGTTCGGGACAAACTTCGTTATTAGACCGGTTAAATCATAATTTTCCGGGCATCTTCCAAGCAGACTTAATGGTTACCGCCTTTGATGTGAAATATGGGAAACCAAATCCGGAACCGTATCTGATAGCCCTAAAGAAAGGCGGCTTCAAACCCAATGAAGCGTTAGTAATAGAAAATGCACCACTAGGTGTACAGGCGGGAGTTGCCGCCGGTATTTTTACTATCGCCGTGAATACAGGACCATTGCACGACAATGTATTACTGAATGAAGGAGCGAATTTACTTTTTCATTCCATGCCCGACTTCAATAAAAATTGGGAAACACTACAATCTGCATTAAAACAAGATTAAATTTTGCAAGAATTCTTCACAATCAATAAAAAAGAGCTCCTTGCTTTCACCTAGATGAAAAACAAGGAGCCCATATTATATAAAAAATCACAGCCTATCAAAATACCTGAACCTACTTTAAAACTTTGCGTAACCAAGGAATAACCAGTTCGTTTTTAAAATAATGAGAAGGGGGATCTACATTGACCGCTTCGAAATAGGTCTTTGAATCCAGTCCTTCATCAAGGTGCTCCACATCTTTTCTAACTGCCTTATCAGCAAACTTCGGATAATGATGAAACTCCGCATTTTCCGGTTTTCCACTAGCAGCATAAGCAGATTGCACCAAACGGAAATCACGGTCCAACCCTCCCTCTGTAAAAATGATAGGACGAGGAGCTAATGACGCAACAACATCTGGAAAATTAAAATACCTCCAATAACCAGGTATCAGATGACGGATAGAATTTGGAAAAGGACGCCTGTTTTCCTTGTCAGGTTTAGTCATCACAACGGCACGTTCTTGAGTCTGGCATAGAAAATCATTGTACACAAAAGCATAAATATCCTTATCCAACACCCCCAAGACCATCATCGGTTCTGTACCTAATGAGAATCCGCTAATCACAATCCTGTCCTTTCGGATATAAGACTGGTCTTTCATCCAATTCAGCACTTGCATATCCAGATAAGAAGTATACCCTAGCCAACTCCATCCCAGTTCAAGCAAAAAACGGGAAACAACATCATAGTCATAATTCCATCCTTTATCATAACATTCCAAATCGGAGGCTTCTCCGGCAGCGGCATTATCCACCGCTACCGCCACATAACCTTCTTTAACCATATTCAAAGCCATACTTACTTTGGGATTATTATAATCCTCAGTTAACTTATCACAGATGCCGGGCTCACCGGCCAATCCTTCTTTGGTCCTTCCGGAACCCGGAATGCACAAGACTCCGGGTACTGCACCCTTCAAATGTTCCGGTTTCAAAACCAGAAAAGTGGAAACTGACTTTGGAAAAGGATAGAACTCCCATTTCTCTAAAATATATCCCTCTTTTTTTTCCGTTTTCACACAGACAGGAGACGGTTGTCCCTTTATCTCGGGAAACTTCATGATCTCCACCATTGCAGCACGCACTCCATCCTGCCATTGCGTAAAATCCTGTGCGGACATACCGGAACGGTAAGCATATTGGGGATGTGTATCTTTCAACATCTCATGCACAATGGCATAAGTACTTAGTAACCGTCCATCCCCACGATCTGATTTCACAACTGCATGCTTCTCAGGTTGGTAATTCTGAGAATTACCAACCATACATAAGCTGCATACAGATACTAAAAAGAGCAATCTTTTCATTATCATCATATTATCTCACTATTATTCATACCCCGGAGTCTGCTTGATTTCCGGATCTCCATTCAAAACTTCCACATTAACAGGCCACAACATCATATACGCCTTATCCTCTGTTAATATAGGCAATGAACTTCCATAATGCGCTTTAACAGAAAAGACAAAAGGTTTTCCGTTGGAATCACGTAAACGCAATAAATCAAACCAGCGGCTTCCCTCACCTACAAACTCTTTATCACGTTCCTGCAAAATAGCCCACTCATTATCCGCATAATCTCCTGCAATATATTTATGTTGTTCAAATTTATCACCATAAGCACGCTTACGTACCTCATTTATATATGCAGCACATTTATCCGGAGCTCCCAACCCGTTTTCACACTCGGCCAGCATCAACAAAACATCAGCATATCTATATACCGGTACATCTGAATCATAATAATGAGTTCCTCCATCCGTATGTCCCATCAGTTTTTTCCAACAAGCGCCACGAGTCTTTCCTTCGAACATATATTGAAAGAAAGTAGCATCCAAACGAGTATCTTCCTTATCATAAATCTCGATAAACGGCACTTTATACTCATAACGTAATGGTCCGGCTGTCAATAGCTTCAACGGATCCGGACCATATTTATTTCCATCCAAGTCCGTAGCATTGGTAAACAAGGCTACATTATAGAACCAGTTCGCCCCCCAATTGGTCAATTCATTCTTATTAAAACACAGAGCGAAAATAATCTCTTTATTCTTCTTCCCTTCCGGAGTCCATAAATCCGCAAAGTTTGGAAGCAGTTCGAATTGTTGGTTCACCAAATTCAATAAAGCCTTCTTTGCTGTCAACAAGTCACTGTTATTAGGATCTACGGCAGTCAGAGTAGCTATATGATCCCCTGCAATATCATCATCGGGTAATCCTGTAGTGACTTTGGCAGACCACATATATATCTTGGCCTTCAAAAGTTCCGTTGCATAATAAGACCATTCATATTGGTCGGACATCTTCTTATCCGACTCATTGAAGAAAGCTTCGGATTTATTAATATCTTCTTTGATAAACTCTAACGTTTCCTCCGGAGTAGAACGAGCCTTATATAATTGCGTAATATCAATGCTACCCTCGGTAACTTTCGGTTCCGTCTCTAACGGCACACCACCAAATGTTCGATAAAGATAGAAATAGTAATATGCACGCAAGCCATAAGCCTGTCCCAAATAAAATGATTTCTCCGTTCCAGTCAGATAATCAATTTCTTTATCTACATTTCTGATAAACAAATTTATATGCATGATATTTGGGTACACCTCATACCAATCATCGACACCGGTATTATCTTTCGTAAGCAGATTATTAGTCATAGGCGGACCATATACCCCCTCACCCATAGAAGTAACATCACTTATCAGAATCTCACTTCTGAACTCTCCCAATGTGACAGGCATCTGATATTTATCTCTTAAATCGGCATGAATACCAGTCATAAACATTTCTACCTGAGATTTCTGATTCCAAAAATCATTAGAGCCATAATAATCTTCAGGAGACAGGTCCAACGCATCACAAGCAGACAATACCATCATCCCACTCAACAATATGCTATAAAATATTTTCTTCATAATCCTTCCTATTTATTAGAATGTAACATTTAAACCCAAAACAACTGTTCTAGGGAGGGGATATCCTCCATTCTGACTGACACCATATTCGGGGGTCGCCATATTTTTGGCTGCTGTAATATATCCCAAATTCTGTGCTGTTACAGAAACATCCACCTTGCTCAAACCGGATTTATGAATCCAACTCTGAGGCAAGGAATACGACAGGCTTATTTCACGAAAAGCCAAATAATCGCCACGATAACAATTAATGTCTGATATTCTGTCATAATTACGTTTGCCTAAAAAGTCAGCCCATCCATACACCGGATATTTTCCATTCGGATTACTTTCCGACCAGGAATCTTTAACCAAAGATATGGTATTAAATGTTCCCTGCATATTACCCATAATCCAAGGAGTTTTCCAATCATGCACCCAATAGCCTAAAGCATAATCCAGACGGCAGTTCAAAGTTAATCCTTTCCATGAAGTATTAATGTTAAAGCCTCCGGTCCAATGAGGTATCGTATTACCCAATTTCACCCGGTCATAATCATCAATTACACCATCCCCATTCACATCCTGCCATTTCACATCACCAGCCTGTATAGGCAGTCCTTTCTCCTTTTCGGCATCCGACAATTTAGCCCAAGCTTCAGGTCCATAGAGCACTTTGGCATCTGCTCCATTTTCCGTATAAGTGGATCTGTCTATCAGATTACCTGGAATCTCACTCTCACTCTTATAAATACCAAGAGATTTAAAGGCGTAAATCACACCATATTCCTGTCCTTCCTGATAACCACCCACCCATTGTCTTTCATAGGTACCATCTGCCAGCTTGCGTCCCGTATAAACCTGATAGGCATCCTGCATATTATTCGGCAATCCATTGTACGGTAATGAGATAATCTTATTCTTATTATAAGCGGTATTCATACTAACTGTAAATTTCCAATCTTTGGTACGCAAAACATTGGCAGTCAGTTCTAACTCCATACCTTGGTTTTGTACTTCTCCATTGTTAGAAAGGAAAGAAGAAACTCCGCTATGGGAAGGCAGGGTGATTTCTGCAAATTTATCCTGTGTACGTCTATTATAATAGGTGAAGTTCAAGATATATTTGTTATTCAGAAAACCAATATCGAAACCTGTCTCGAATGTGTACGATTTTTCCCATCTCATGGTGGGATTAGGCAAATCGTTTATCATCAAAGGAACTTTGCCATTATAGTTGGGTACTATTTTACCATCTTTATCTTTCATAATACCATAAGAGCCTTGAACCGTATAATAATCAAGTCCTGTCACTACATTACCATTAGCATCCAGTACACCAGACACATTTCCATTGGCTCCGTAACTAGCACGAATTTTAGCATAAGAAAGTACATTGCTACAAGACTCCATAAAATTCTCTCTACTCAATACCCAACCGGCTGATATACCGGGAAAGGTTCCCCAACGGTTATCTTTTGGCAGTTTGGAGTATCCGTCGCGACGTAAAACAAGGCTCAGCAAATATTTGGACTTATAATCATAATTCACTCTGCCAAAGAATGAAAGAATACGCTGTCTGTAATGCCAAGAATCTATTTGCCGCACTCCGGCAGCAGTCGAAGTATAATTCAAATCCTGAAAATCAGATAATGGAGATCCATAACCGGACGCCGAAAAACCTTTCTTGTATGAGTCATAATATTCTACGCCTGCCATCGCATCTATAGAATGATCTTGCCGGAATGTAGTCTGATAATTCAAGATTCCATTATAAGTCTGGTCCAAAAGTCGTTCATGCTTGTTGGAAGTACTATGATTAGTGTCATACACCGGTCCTGTAGCTACAATATAGTCCCCTTTGAAGAACTCTCTGCTGTCATCAAAATAAAACCAAGTTCCTGTGGTCTTGAATGTCAACCCTTTCATTATATTAAAGGTAAAAGACTGACTCAAATTAAACTTGTCTGTATTATTATCATAGTTCAATGCATCCTCATACACTTTCACTGTGGTCCAGCCACGGGCATAAGAAGCCACGGCAGGGCCTGCCAACCAATCGCCATCCGGACTTTTCACACGGAATGTAGGAGGAACGGACAAGGTAGTACTGAAAAAATCACCTTCACCGGCATATCCTGCACCACCATCGTCCCATTTTGCATCGGTAAATGTCAAAGAAGAATTAGAAGTAAGCCAAGGCTTAATTTTATAATCTGCATTGATCGTGAAATTCAAACGGTGATACCAGTTGTTCATCGCATTTCCTTCGCTGCGATTATAGCCTAGGCTTGCATAATAATGTCCCTTATCATTGCCGCCGGATACGCTCAAGTTATAATCCTGAGTAATAGCCGGAGATTTGATATTATAATCTTTCAGCTGATTATCACAATAAATCAATTTTTGTCCCGGATTCACCGGGTCATCCATTGTCTGCCAACCTTGTTTTAACAGGAAAGCCAGATCATCTGTATAATTCATAACACCCCATACGGCTGTATTGTCTTTATTGCCATTAAGTACATTCCCTTTTTCATCAAAATATCTGTTTCCTGTTCCGTAAGGCTGTGTTCCGGATAAAGTCGCATCACTGGCAAATCCATGCCAAGCGCCCGATTTATCCTGCCATATATGCGAAGACCGATAAAATGCTGAACGCATATAATACAAATAATCATGAGCATTCAAAAACTCATACTGGCTATGGAAAAAATTGAAACCGACTTTCGCACTCAAATTTATTTCCGTATGTCCTTCCGAACCTCTTTTAGTAGTAACAAGAATTACACCATTGGAAGCACGCGCACCATAAATAGCCGTAGCACCAGCATCTTTCATGACCTCCAAAGACTCGATATCCTCCGGATTCACATCACTCAACGACTCGCGTACAGCACCATCGATAATAACCAAAGGTGAACCGCTACCATCCAGATTGGTACCACCACGAAGTACCAAAGTAGGAGTGGAATTCGGATTACCACTAGTTTGCTGCACCCTTAATCCTGCCACTGCACCAGACAGTGCTTGCGCCGGATTAGTATGGACACCCGTACTTAAAGTAGAATTATCAACTTTAGCAATAGAATTAGTCATCTTGGAACGAAGTTGTGTGCCCCCATAACCTGTTATCACCACTTCATCCAAAGTCTTATTGTCTTCCTGCAGTTGAACATTCAAAAACGGCTTTTTCCCTACAACCATTTCTTGAGTCAGATAACCGATATAAGAAAAGACCAAAGACGCTTTTTCACTTACCATTAACGTAAACTGGCCGTCTATATCAGTTATGGTACCATTGGTAGTACCTTTCTCTATAATATTAGCCCCAATAATTGCTTCTCCTTTGGCATCGGTCACTATACCTTTGACAGTCACTTTCTCTTGTTGCATAACAATGGGAGGCGTTTTTTCTCTAGAAATGGCCTTACGAATTATTACTTGTCTGTCACGGATATGATATTCCAAATCAGTACCGGCAAACATTTGTTTCAGTACCTCCTCTATTGTTTTATTCCGTACATCCACATTGACACGACGAGACAAATCAATATCTGTACGATATATAAAAATAAATTGACTATTCTTTTCTACCCAATTAATCACACTCTTCAAAGTCTGGTTCTCCATAGAAACGGTAAAGCTAGTTTGTTCCGCATAACTCATTTCCGCAAAAGCCTCTTCATAACTTGTAAATGTTAAAATCATGGCTAAACTCATACATTTTGTGAATTTAGGCATGAGTTTTATTCTATTCGTGTATTTTTTCATATATTTGATTGTTTTTTCTATTTATTTCAAGGTAAATAATTAAACAACGATTCAGTGACCAGATAGTACGGCAAATACTGTCTGGTTTTCTTTTTTTTACATTCTTCTTTTATTTCATAGGCTAAAGTGTTTTAAGGTTCAACAATTCTCATTTAAGGCTCACATAGATTTCATCTTTATCATTTATTGTATAATGCAATGATAATGAAAGACATAAATTATCCATAACATCGGTAATGTCTGTTTGAAGATCCAGTTTCCCTGACAATGACAAGGTAGTAATCTCCGCATCATACCGTATTTTACACCCATAATACCGCTCAAGTTTCTTCAAAACATCTCCTACGGGTCTTTGATGAAGCAGCAATAAATTATCCTTCCAACTGATGTATTCGGACACATCAACCTTACGTACCTGCGTTTTATTGCCTTTAATATCCACCAATTGATTAGGTGCTAATCTTACTTTGCTCTTATTCTCAGTAGTTACTTCCACGCTTCCATGTACTAAAACAACAGATGAAGCCTCATCTTCCCTATAGGCACAGACATTAAACGAAGTACCCAGTACGCGTATATCAAACTCTCTTGTTTTGACAACAAATGGGCAATCCTTCCTTTTGGCTACATCCAGATAAACCTCCCCCTCTACCAGGATTTCACGTTTCTGTTCTTCAAAAATATCCGGATATATCACTTTACTACCTGAATTTATATAAATTCTAGTACCATCAGAAAAAGTAATATCAGCTCTTTTCCCATTAGGAACCATTATCTGGTGCATTTCATTCTTTACAGATGAAGCCTGGGATATTTTAGTATTTAATGCATACTGCTGAATATTCGAACTTCCTAAAGTATCATATTTTAAAGAAGCATCATTTTTCAGATTCATAGCTTGGTTATCTGTTATCAGAATCACCTCATCACCGCAAATGGAAGTCGTGTCATTCAGCAATGCTATATCAAGCTCCGTACCCTCATCAACATTGGTACTCCACCAGTTCATAACTAAAGCCAAAGCAATCGCTGCCGCTATCGACAAAGACCACCTATAAATATGACGTCTGTAGGAAACCCTCTTTTCCCTTTCTACTCGTTTCATCACGTCCTGAAAAGATTTTTCCACATCAACAAATTCCAATTCATCTGCTTCCCGAATCTTCTCAGTCAGGCATCGAACTGTTTTACGAAATTCATCTGAATTATATATTGTTTTTTTATTTTTCATCGAAATACCTTTTTATTAAGAAAACGGCACTCGATAAAAAAGGTACTCATAAAAAAGAAAAGAAATCACACTTTTCTTTGCATGAGTCTTCGTAAGACCAATAGATAAACCTTATATGACAAATAAAAAAACTTATTCATCACACAAATATCACTTCATGAAAACATGCCCAAATGATAAAACAACAACAATTAACTACTCGCTAAATCAAGAGAAGTGAAAAGCCCAAACACTACGCACAGGCACATGAACACAATGCACCAAGATACTGAAAATCCAAATGGTTGAAACAGAGAAAAAGAATTCACGCAAACGTGCCAATGTACGCGACAAAAGATTCTTGCTTGATTGAGGATTCATACCTAAGATAGCGGATATTTCCTGATGGCTCAATTCCTTTACATAATATAAATACAGAATTTCACGCTGACGACCAGAAAGACGTGAAATTGCCTTAGCCAGCCTCCTTTCATTCTTCACATCCACATCATCTTTCTTAAATAAAGAATTTATTATTTCTTCACCCATCGGAAAAAACTCATGGCATTCTTCAATCACTTCCATTGGACGTAAAGACTGAAACGCATCCAGCAATTTATTTCTAAAAGAACAAAGCAAATACGCCTTTACATTATCAGTATAATGCAAATTCCTACAATTTAAAATCAACTTGACGAACAGATTCTGTATGGTATCGGCAACCAGCTCTCTGTCACCTACCATACGAATTCCATAGGAATACAATAACGAATAATAGCGTCGATAAACTTCTTCAAATGCCGCCGTTTCTCCTTTAATGAAAGATTCCCAAAGTTTAGTTTCACCATGTGTTCTATCAACCATAATACTAGCTCCTTAAAAACTTATTGAGCTTGCTCAGAGTTAAACTTAACAAGAAGGCAATATAAGAGATGAATCATGTAATGGACTCATCCCTTACTTTATAATACCTACATATTATTCAAACAGTTTACTGCGCGACAACATACAGGCACCGATAATCCCGGCTCTTTCTTTCAATTTAGATTCTACAATAACAGAATCACGGTTCATCAAGTTCAGTGTATATTTTCGAATAGCTGTAGTGATGGGTTGTGTCAAATAATCACCTGTACGTGACAATGCACCACCAATAATGACTAGCTCCGGATTGAATATATTAATAAGTCCCGCTACATGGCGGCCTAATTTCACTCCAATTTCTTCCACCAGTTCAATACACAGCAAATCTTCCTTATTTACCGCATCAATGATATCATCCAAGGTCAAATCTTCCAAATTTTTCTTGGTATTGGAGATAATAGAGTTCTCACCATTATTAATATGTTCCAACAGAATACGATGCAAAGCAGCCCCCGAAACTTCCGTTTCTATGCATCCTTTTTTCCCACAATGGCAGATAATCTCATTCTCATATCCAAAATTATGCCCGAATTCGCCAGAGAAACCGGATTTTCCTTTATAAATCTTTCCATCAATGATAATTCCCATACCCAATCCCCAACTGACATTGATAAAGATGATATTCTTCTCACCTTTCACAACACCTTGCATATACTCACCGTAGATCATAGCACGGGTGTCGTTGTCAATAGAAACACGATAACCACCCACCTTTTCTGATATAACATCCGTCAACGGGCGCTCATCAAAATTGAATATACTGTAACTATATCCCAAATCCGGATTCACACGCCCGGAAAGATTTACATTAATATTTAATATCTTATCTTTCTCAACACTGACTTTTTGAAGAAAATGTTTAATCAACTTACACAATTCGTCTAAACTCTCAGGGGTATTCTTCGCTTTAAAAGGAACATTCATTTTTAGCTGAACTACATCTCCTTTAAAATTTATCAACCCCAAGTTAATGGAAAACTGACGCACTTCAACACCTACAAAATACCCGGAATCTGCATTCAAACCATACAAACTGGGATGTCTTCCCCCACTGGTTTCCAGCTTCCCATAGTCGTTAATGTAACCTTCCTCACACATTTCATCGATGAATTTTGTAACTGTAGGCACACTTAAATCCATCTCTCTTGCTAAATCAGTAATCGTAGAGCTTCCATTATAAATATAATGGGTAATGATTTTCTTCTTCATCACAGCCATCTTTGAGCCCTTTTCAATTTCTTTCAACAAATTCTCACCCATAATAAAATATTCCGTTAATGTCCACAAATATAGTTATTTTTTTATGAAATCAAATCACATTTAAAGAGAATTTTCAAAAAATATTTTAGAAGATGTAAGCAAATTATCATTTTTTGTAACAATCCCACTTTCCAGATACATTTAAATAATATTTCCTAGTCGTTTATTCATCTTTCTATTTATTAAAAGAGTGATTATTAATAAATAAATTTAGTTTTTACTTGTTGTTTTCATAAATCATTTATATATTTGCACGCA
>OHCM01000214.1_pt1 | contig 12883 bp, 6 predicted proteins | sample 1566801 | NCBI WGS metagenome assembly OHCM01 (sample SAMEA3879595, study PRJEB24766) | human gut metagenome | biome: human-associated habitat; feature: feces | place: USA | collected 1985/1987 | reverse complement strand
GATGATTTATCTTTTGAGGAATTTGAAATTGAATACAAATATTTGAAAGCTGTAATTGAAGGTGGGCTGGAGAAGAAACCGGACAATGTGCTGATTTATGCAACCTCAAACCGCAGACATCTGATTCGTGAGAACTTTTCAGATAAAGAGGAAGTGCGTGAGGATATGCATACTTCTGATACCGTACAGGAAAAACTTTCACTGGTATATCGTTTTGGTGTATCTATTTACTTTGGAGCACCGACCAAGAAAGAATTCCAGCAGATTGTAGTAGAACTGGCAGAAAAGCAGGGAGTACATCTTCCGGCAGAAGAGCTTTTAGCAGAAGCCAACAAATGGGAGTTAAGTCATGGTGGACTTTCCGGAAGAACCGCACAGCAGTTTATCAATTATATGTTAGGACAGGAAGTGTAACAGAAGATTTACACAGGAGGAGGAGCACGGATGAAGACTTTTGCAGCAATTTATATCGGGTCTTATGAAATCAGCATGAAAGTGTTTGAGCTTTCCATTAAGAGAGGAATCCGGGAAATTGACCATGTCCGCCATAGAATAGAATTGGGAAGGGATGTTTATTCCCAGGGATATGTTGGATATGAAACAGCGGATGAATTGTGTCAGGTGCTGAAAGAATTCGTGGGGATTATGGAGATGTATCGGACGGATGAGTATGAAGCATATTCAGGTCTTGTCATCCGGGATGCACAGAACGAAGCATTTATTTTAGACCAGATACGGATTCGAACCGGACTTAATGTGAAAGTGCTGAGCAATTCGGAACATCGTTTTATCAGTTATAAGACGGTGGCATCCCAGAAGAATTTTGAGGATATGACCAGTCAGAATGCAGCAGTAGTTGATGTAGGTGGTGGCAGTATGCAGATAACACTTTTTGTAAAAGGAAAGGTAGTTACCACACAGCATCTTCTGATTGGAATTATGCGTGTGCAGGAGAAACTCTTTGACCTTGGCATGCAAAGCGGTAATTATGAGCAGCAGATTCAGGAAGTTGTAGATAAGGAGTTAGAGGTCTTTAAAGCTCTTTATCTGCCAAAGGATGGCATCCGTTATGTCATTTTTATGGGAGATTATATTTCTGCATTTATGCCGAAAATCAGTAAAGAAAATGGCAAATGTATGGTAGATGCGGACAAGTTCTATCGTTATACGGAGAAGCTGAGAGCAAAGAATACAGGACAGATTGCAAGAGAATTAGGAATCACCAACGAGAGTGATACATTGCTGATTCCGGCACTGGTTATCTATCGTCAGTTAGTTGCCACATTAAATGCCCAGAATGTAGTAGTTCCGGGTGTGAATGTAAATGATGGTATAGCATATGATTATGCGCAGCGGCATAATATGGTGAAAGCAACACATGATTTTGAAGAAGATGTAATATCTGCGGCGGAATGTATGTCCAAAAGATATTTCGGCTATCAGCCACATCTTGAAGCATTAGAGCAGATGGCAGTCCAGATATTTGATGCCATGAAGAAGATTCATGGATTGGGAAACAGAGAGCGGCTGATGCTAAGGACAGCAGCCATTCTCCATGACTGTGGTAAATTTGTCAGTCTGGTTAATGGACCGCAGTGCTCCTATGACATTATTATTTCTTCAGAAATTATTGGATTGACTCATCTGGAGCGTGAAATTGTGGCGTCTACGGTACTTTATAATACATTACCGATAGACAGCTATGACAGACTGGCAGATAAGATGGATCATGACAGTTATCTTACCGTAGCCAAGCTTGCAGCTATCCTTAAGGTGGCAAATGCCATGGATAGAAGCCACAAGCAGAAATTTAAGAATGTAAAGACATCTGTTTCCGGAAGAAATCTGATTATTACCATAGAGACGGAAGATGATGTGACCTTGGAAAAGGGACTGTTTGAGTCCAAGGCGTCCTTCTTTGAAGAAGTATTCAGTATGAAACCGGTGATTAAAGTGAAAAAGGTCTATAGTTAGGAGAGTATGCGAATGGAAAAATTAAAAGAATATACGAATCCGGAATATTATGAAAACCGTGAGTTGAGCTGGATTAAATTTAATGGCAGAGTATTGAATGAAGCAAGAGACAAATCCATTCCGCTGCTGGAGCGGTTAAAATTTGTCAGCATTACTTCTTCAAATCTGGACGAATTTTTCATGGTACGTGTGGCTTCTTTAAAGGATATGGTACATGCGGGCTATAAGAAAACAGATATTGCCGGTATGACAGCGTCTGAACAGTTAGCAGCCATTAATCATGATACCAGGGAACTGGTAGAACTGCAGTATTCTACTTATAACCGTTCCCTGATTCCACTATTGAATGCAAGAGGAATCTATATTGTAGATGCCTATGAAGATTTGGAGGATTTTCAGGCAGAATATGTAGACCGTTATTTTGAAGAAAATATATATCCGGTACTGACACCGATGGCAGTGGATGCATCCAGACCATTTCCGTTGATTCGCAATAAGACATTAAACATTGTAGCTTTACTGGAAGAAAATCCGAAGAAGGATGACCTCCTTGGCAAAGCAGAAGAGAAGAAGCTAAAGGCAGAGGGTAAAAAGGGAGGAACCATTTATGAATATGCAACCGTTCAGGTGCCATCTGTATTACCAAGGCTGATTCCGATTCCATCCGTAAAGGAAGGCGAGAAATCCTTTATCCTGTTGGAGCAGATTATTGAGAAGAATATTTCCAAATTGTTCTTAGGTCATAAAGTGGTCTGTGCTTATCCGTATCGTATTATGCGTAATGCGGACCTTTCCTTTGATGAGGACGAAGCAGAGGATTTACTGAAAGAAATTGAAAAATCCTTAAAGAAACGGCAGTGGGGCGAAGTTATCCGGCTGGAAGTGGAATATGGCATTGATAAGCGTCTGCTGGCATTTTTAAAGGATGAACTTCGGGTAGAGTCAGAGGATGATATCTTTAAAATCAATGGACCGATTGATTTGACTTACCTGATGAAGATGTATGGACTGGAAGGCTGTGATGATTTACGTTACAAACCATATACTCCACAGCCGGTGCCACAGATCCAGCAGGGAGAGAGTATCTTTGATGCGATTAAAAAAGGTGATATTTTACTGCATCATCCATACCAGACCTTTGATCCGGTAGTCGAATTTATCCGTCAGGCAGCCAAAGATCCGAATGTACTGGCAATCAAACAGACACTTTACCGTGTCAGCGGCAATTCGCCGATTATTGCATCACTGGCACAGGCAGCAGAAAATGGCAAACAGGTATCTGTTCTGGTAGAATTAAAAGCCCGTTTCGATGAGGAAAATAACATTGTCTGGGCAAAAAAATTAGAGAAAGCAGGCTGCCATGTCATCTATGGTCTGGTGGGCTTAAAGACCCACAGCAAGATTGCACTGGTCGTAAGAAGAGAAGAAGAAGGCATCTGCCGTTATGTACATCTTGGAACCGGAAACTATAACGATTCCACTGCAAAGCTGTACACAGACTGTGGTATCTTTACCTGTTCGGAAGCAATCGGAGAAGATGCAACAGCAGTATTTAATATGTTATCCGGTTATTCTGAACCGCTGTCCTGGAACCGGCTGGTGGTAGCACCAATCTGGCTGCGGAAGCGTTTCTTGAAATTAATTGAGCGTGAAACAAAATACGCCAGGGCGGGAAAGACAGCCAAAATTGTTGCCAAGATGAATTCTCTTTGTGACCGTGATATTATTGCAGCTTTGTATGAAGCATCAGCAGCGGGAGTGCAGATTGATCTGGTTGTACGTGGAATCTGCTGCCTGAAGGTAGGCATTCCAAAGATCAGTGAAAATATCAGAGTGCGTTCCATTGTAGGAAATTTCTTGGAGCACAGCAGAATTTTCTATTTCTATAATGATGGACAGGATGAAATTTACATGGGAAGTGCTGACTGGATGCCACGTAACTTAGACCGCCGTGTAGAGATTATTTTCCCCGTAGAAAATGAAGAGTTAAAGCATAAAGTAATGCATATTCTGGATGTGGAACTGGCAGATAATACGAAAGCACATCTCCTTCAGAAGGATGGCACCTATGAAAAGGTTGACAAACGTGGAAAGGTGCTGGTGAATTCACAGCTGCAGTTCTGCAGGGAAGCAGAAGAAGCAGCACCAAAGCCTGCGGATGTGGTAAAAGACCGTATTTTTATTCCGGCAGAACCGGTAGAGGACTAAAGAAATCAGACACTTTTTCCGATATATAATATGAAACCATTGAAATAAAGCTCCAGGGAGGGGATTGTCGCATACGGATATGACGGTTATTTTAAGGTTCCGGTTGTTTTGCGCGTTCACGAGCAGGAAAGACAGCAGAATAGAGGGTATTCGGATGAATCCAGCCGGAAAAAATGTTCCGAAAATGAATTTGAACGAATCTTTCGAAATGCATTAGACGAGGTGAAAGACAAAAAATAGAGAGTATCTATAAAGAGGGACTGTTGTTTTACAGAAATTGTAAAATGACAGTCCCTCTTGGTGTACATGAGTAGTAAGCTATCTGCAATGTAGCGCATTTTTAATATCCGATAAAATATAATAAGGAATCGGCATATGTCTTGTTCCGTTTCCCATGGAAATATAAGGTTTGTTACTTCCGTGGAAGTCAGAGCCACCGGAAATAAGCAGATGATATTTTTGTGCAAGCTTCTTAATGTTTCGTTCATCGCCAAGCTGGTAGCTGGAATAGACGGCTTCAATACCATCTAAATGGCTTTCTTCTACCAGTGTCTGAACCAGAGCGTCCAATCGGTCTGCATTCATGCGATAGAGTACCGGATGGGCTAAAATGGCAAGACCACCGGCATGATGAATCAGGGAAATACCTTCCTGCGGAGTGATTTTAGGACGGTCTACATAATAAGGACAGTCATCCCCGATATATTTACTGAATACTGTATTCATATCTTTGGCAAGACCATGATTTACAAGGTATCTTGCAATATGTGCTCTTGTAATGACTGCATTCGGAAATTCTCTGATAAGACTGTCATAATCAATGGCAAGGTGTGCCTCCTGCTGCAGTTTATCAACCATCAGGCGGTTGCGGTCTGTGCGGGAAGAACGGAATGCATTTAATTTGTTATTAAATACTTTATCGTCCGGGTTAATATATAGCCCGACCATATGGATTTCACGGTCATCCAGTTCACAAGAGAGTTCAACACCGGCAATGACTTCCGGTGCATCCGGGGAGTTAAGCCGCAAGGTTTCTTCCTGTGCTTCTTTAATACCATCGATACAGTCGTGGTCAGTAAGGGCAAAGGCACATATCGAATGACGTATGGCTTCATGAACCAGCTCAGATGGGGTAAAAGTTCCGTCAGAGCAGGTTGAATGTACATGTAAATCAATAAATCCTGTTTCCATGGTATAATCCTTTCTAACAGCTCGAAATAATTATTTTTTAGAATTATTTATGAATATGATTATAAGAGTAATCTTTCGTTTTGACAATCCGGAAGAAATGAGAAAAATCTTTTGCGTATAAAAACAAAGTCCTATATACTGCAATTAGGAAAAATAATCTGCAGGGGGCAGGAAGCATGAAAAAAAATTTAGAAGTAAGTATGCTTGGAACATTTCGAATGCAATATGGAAATCAATCCTTTATCATAGACCGGAAATCAACGACAAAGACGAACCGGCTGCTTCAGATCATTCTGCATGCGGGTACAGAAGGGGTAACAAGGGAAGAACTGGTGGGAAGACTTTGGGAAAATGAGGAGGTTGCAAACCCATCCAACAGTTTCCGGGCAATTCTTTTCCGGGTGCGGAAACTGCTTAAGGAGCAAGGACTGCCGGAGAGCGATTATATTATAAGCCGAAAGGGAGTTTATTGCTGGACGCCGGAAATTCCGTATCATTGTGATTGCATTTCTTTTGAAGAGAAGGCAGAGCATGCATTGAAACAGGCGGAAGATTTTGGAAAAGCAGAATTAGAGGAAGCAGTCAGGCTGTACCGTGGAGAATTTTTGCCGGCACTGGGAGCATCAGAATGGGTAATTTTCTGGGCAACGAAATACCGAAAATTATATATGTCCTGTGTAAAGAGACTGTGCGGAATTTACCGGGATGAGCAGGAGTATCAGAAATTATATGAGATAGCAGAAAAAGCAGCGGTTCTTTATCCACTGGATGACTGGCAGGTATACCAGATGGAGGCATTGATTGCCATGAAGCGTTCCAAAGAGGCGGTGGCATTATATCATAAGACAGAAGAAATGCTGCTGGCAGAGCTTGGCAGTGAGCCTTCAAAGTCTATGCTGGAACAATTAAAACGAATCAGCAGCTGTGTTACGGAGGATGCCACTCATATTCAGGCAATACAGGAGAAGTTGGAAGAAGAGAGAGAGGAAGGAGCATTTTACTGTTCGTATCCTGTTTTCATTGAAAATTACCGCTTTGCAAAACGGGTTTTGCAGCGTACGGGAAAGAGTGCGTGGCTTCTTATGAGCACCATTACCGATGGGAAGGGGTATGCTTCAGAAGGCGGTGTTCATTTCGAATACATCCGGGCAGAACTGGAGCAGGCATTGAAAAACTCCCTGCGCAGCGGTGACCTGTATACCAGATACAGCACAAACCAGTATCTGATACTTTTAATAGGTATTGAAGAAGAAAATTGCGGACTTGTGATAGAAAGAATCAATGACAACATGGAACGGACGGCTGGAAAGAAATATGTGAAATATCATAAAGTATTGGTGAATGGAACAGACGAGTAGATATGAGGAGAAATACAATACAAACAGGAAGATTTAAGTACAATTCGGAAGAATAAAGAAAAAATAGAAAAATATAACGCTTTTTATAACACAGAGTAGGCTATGATTGGTTATACAATTCATAAATCAACAGGAAATGGATAAAATGAATAAAAGGAGAAAAAACATGAGAGTAGCCAAAATGTTGGAAAAAAGAATTACAGCTTTTGTAATGGCGGCATTGATGGTATTGTCCTTATCCGGAATAACCGGGATGACAGTAAAAGCTGCCGAAAAGGATGATACAATTACGATGCAGCTGCAGGATACGAAGAAAATCGAGTGTTCTGCATGGATTGCTTACGAAACCAAATGGAGTGTTACCAGTGGAAAAGATAAGGTAACATTAAAAAATACAAATAAGAAAGAGGTATCTGTAACTGCGGATAAGACAGGAACAGTTACCTTGAAGTGCAAGTATAAGAATTATCTCTTTCAATGGAAAACAGAAAAATATACCATTAAAATCAGTAAGAGAACTCCGGTATTTGAAGAGAACATTTCAAATCTGACTTATAACGGAAAAGTCCAGACACTGAATGCAAAGAACTTTGTAAAGGATGGTCCAAAGAGTGGTATTGTTGGAACCTGTGACAAAGAGATTTTAAATGCAGGAACTTATACTTATACGATTACAACACCGGCAACAGATGTATATGAGGCAGGAAGCAGGACTTATACGGTAACTGTAAATAAGGCAGAGGCAGTAATTAAGGAAAAACCATCTGCAACAATCAATCATATGTCCGGAAAACTGAGAGAGTCCCATCTGAATGGCGGAATGGCAGTAGCGGTCAATGATGAGAACCAGGAACTGGAAGGCCATTTTGAGTGGCAGAGCCCGGATGAGACACTGTGGTTTAATACTACCGGAACTGCAATCTTTGAAGATGTAGACCATCATGTAGTATTTGTGCCGGAAGGAGATGCAGCAGAGAACTATAAAGAGACTGTATTTATTGTACCGGTAAGAACCTATTTAAAAGCATTGTATGCAAATCTTACAGCCAGTGATTTTGAATATAATGGCAGTAATGATGAGAAAAACTTAAGCTGTGATGCTAATGCATACAGCTGGGGAATTGAAAAAAATCCAAGCATTTCCATTACTTATACTTATTATGATGAGGCGGGAAACAAATTAAGCAAGGCACCGGTGGATGCAGGAATTTATACGGTAATTGCAACAGCCAGTGCAAAGAAATTTGAATCCGCAGACAGTAATGAAGCAACCTTTACTATCCGGCAGAAAACGTTGACGAATGAAATGGTAACTGCAAAGGATACTGAGTATACTGGAAACACAGTTGCAGTTGTGGTAAAGGATGGAGACAAAACATTAGTAGAAGGAAAAGATTATACTGTAATATACAGTGGAAGTAATCCAAATGCAGGAGAGACATCAGCAGCAATTACCGGAATCGGTAACTATAAAGGAACGGTAAATACAACCTATACCATTCTTCCGAAAGAAGTGGAAAATGACAGCGTGATTGCAACTGCAAAGGAAAAATATTATACCGGAAAAGCAGTAACACTCAGTGAAGAAGATGTAACTGTAACTTATAATGGGAAAGTATTAACAGCAGGAACCGATTATACTGTTGGTAATTACAAAGATAATGTAGAAGAGGGAACTGCGCTGGCAACCGTAACCTTTACCGGTAACTATAGTGGAACTGTAAATGTAAGCTTTGGAATCAGTAAGATTCGTGCAAAAGTATATGCCAAATATGGAAATGGAAAACTGCTGCTGTTAAGCGGAAACTGTATTTTAGACCCGGCTGTATTAGAAGAAGCAGCAGATTATGCAACCACAGAGGAAAGCGTAATCCGTGGATTCATCTTAGAGGATGAAAATGCAGGTGTAGTGACAACATATACAAAACTTTTCCGCAATACAGAGGGTTATAACGTATATGTAAAGGTAGCAGATACATTTACGCAGAAGGCAGAGTTCTACATCCGGAAAGCAGGAACTGTCCGTCCGGAAGGAACAGTTGGTGATGCAACAGCAAATTATGATTATGTGGGAAGAGCAGCAGTTTCTTTAAATCAGCTGAAAGTGACAACGGATATGTCTGGTTTTACTGCACCAGCGTCTTTTGATGCAGAAAAGAATTATGATGGAAAGATGCCGGTAACCCTTGCATCTGTTTTAGATGCATATGCAGCAAACAGTGGCATTGCAGGGGATGATGCAAGATTCTACCGCATCGAATGGTACCGGATGATTAATCCGAATTCCTGGCATATTGATGGAGAAATTGTTGATAACAGTTATACCGTTACTTTTATGGTAGACGGAAATGTATATCAGGAAGTACGCGAAGTAAAGGGAACGGAAGTTTCTGTAACAGATCCTGTAAAGGCAGAGACAGAGACAACAACTTATGAATTTACCGGCTGGACTTTAGAAGATGGCAGTAAAGTAAATGTTGCAGATTTAAATGATAGTACCGTAGTGTATGCTTCTTTTGATGAAAAGGAGAAAGAAACTGAGCCGACCGAGCCAGTTGGACCGACTGGGCCAACCGAACCAACCCAGCCGATCGAACCAAGCCAGCCGGCAGAATCAACGGAACCGGCACAGCCGGCAAATCCAACCCAGCCAGCATCATCAGAAACAGCGGTAACTCCGGCAGACAATAATACACAGCCGGAGACAGCAGCACAGACACCGGTAACCCCGGCACAGACCCCGGTTACACAGGCCCAGGTGGCACAGACACCAGTCAGACAGCAGCAGGCAGCACAACAGCCACAGGACGCAGAAGAACCGGTGATATTAGAAGATGAAGAGGTTCCGCTGGCGAATGTAACGGACGATAATGCAAAACAGGAAGTAACTGCATTAGAAGATGAAGCAGTTCCTCTGGCGGCAAATCCGGCGGGAGAAGATAACTGTATCATCCATTGGATTATGATGATTCTTACGATTGTATTTGCAGGATATAATGTAGTAAGGGCAGTACTTCGTCAGAAGAAAAATGCATAAAAGCAGGAGGCAGAAAGTATGAAGATAGTAGATGGAATCATTGCTGTTATATATGTAATTGCTATGGCAGTGCTGTTTTTCTTGAGAGACTGTGAGAAAGATCTTCCAATGGGAATTCTGGCACTGGCTGTTACCGCAGCTGCAGTAGCATGTATGGTTATCCAGAATAAAAAGCGTGATAGCAAAGCAGCAAGAGCTTAAAAAATAATATAAATAAGTATTGCAGGCAGGACGATAGAAAATGAAAATACATTTTGTCGTCCTGCTGTTTTTAGTTGCCAGCCATTTGAAGAAAGTTCCCGCTTGACATTATTTTAAAATTGAGTTATTGTATTAATTAAATAATACAATGATAATTGCAAAGAAGAAAAGGAAGATTAGGTATGGCAAAGAAAAAGAAGAAAATGGAGTTTGAAACAATGCAGGTAAAGCTGCCTCATGTAAAGGGGTTGTCCATTGTGCTTCCGGTTATTTATATTTTATGGGTAGCAGTGATGTATTATCTCCTGCTTCCGGCACTGAATATTCATTCCAGAGGTTTATGGCTGTTTGTATTAGGCGTTATATTATTCCCGTTAGGAATAATAGGTGCGTTGGTATCGGCAGCCAGGAAGGCGGAAGGTAAGTCCGCAGGAAAGCTGGAAAAGCCGGTAAACGGTATTTTTGCAGCAGTTGGAGTAATCGGAATTCTGTTCCTGATTCTTTTATTTTATGGCAGCAAAATGTTCCATGCACAGGCATATGCAGATATCCTGACCATCGAAGACAGTGATTTTAACAGCGATATCAATACAGCATCTTCTGTATCAAAGATTGCGTTAATGGATACGGACAGTGCAGTATTGCTGGGTAATCGTGAAATCGGAAGCCTTTCAGAAGTGGTGAGCCAGTATAATGTATCGGAAGACTACACACAGATTGATTATCAGGGGGCACCAACGAAAGTATCTGCATTAGAGTATGCCGGCTTCTTTAAATATATGGGAAATAAGGAAAATGGTGTTCCGGGTTATATAACTGTTGATCCGGTAGGGCAGAAGGCGCAGTATGTTCCGGTAAAGGAAGGAATGATTTATGTTCCGTCTGCTTACTTTGGCAAGGATTTAAGAAGGCATATCCGTATGAATTACCCGGATAAACTTTTCGGAAATCTTCATTTTGAAGTGGACGAAGATGGAAACCCATACTATATTGCCAGTGTATACAAATACACCATCGGTTTATTTGGTGGAGAAACCGTCGAGGGTGCAATCAGCTGTGACCCAATCAGCGGAGACTGTCAGTATTATGATGCATCAGAAGTGCCGAACTGGATGGATGATGTCTTTGACGGGGATCTTCTGGTGGAACAGTATAACTGGTATGGAGAATTATCTAATGGATTTATGAACAGCATCTTCGGCAAAAAAGGCTGTAAGAAATGTACGGAAACGGTAGTAGAGGATGAAGACGGAGATGAGGAATCTTACGAAGCAAACTTCGGCTATGTTGCCAAAGACGGGGATATCTGGATTTATACCGGAGTTACTTCCGTCAATGATGATGCCTCCAATATCGGGTTTATACTGGTAAATGAGCGGACTTCAGAAGCACATTATTACAGTATTGCAGGAGCAGATGAAAGCTCTGCAATGGCTGCTGCAGAAGGAGAAGTGCAGGAGAAAGGATACCGTGCATCTTTCCCGTCTTTGATTAATGTAGATGGTCAGCCGACTTATATTATGGTATTAAAAGATGCCAGCGGCATAGTGAAGCTTTATGGCATGGTAAATGTAGAATCTTATAATATGGTAACAACAGCAGCCAGTCTCGATGAGTGCTTTGCAAAATATTGTAAGATGACAGGCAGTGATGGTACAGAAAACACTGGGAATCCGGAAGAGGCAGAAAATTCTTCCGGGGACAGCAACAGCACTGCAGGTAATGCACAGACAGCAGCCAAGGGAAAAATAATTCCGGAAGGTGAGACAGAGACAAGAAGTTTTGTAATCAGTGAAATACAGTATGTTGAGATTGCAGGAGAGACCTATGTTTATCTGGCAGGAGATGACGGTATGGTATACTGGCAGAAGTTTTCTGATAATGAACAATTGATTTTCCTGCATGAGGGAGATACCGTTACTGTAAATGGAATTATGGATAAAGATAATATTTACTGGATAGATACCATTGGAATCATGCAGTAGGAAGGCGAAGAAATGGAAGCAGCAATCCTTGTAGTAATTATGATTGCAGGATTTACTTATTCAGCAATTAAGACAAAAGAAAGTTGGAAGAACCGCTGCAAACGGACACTGAAAGAAAAATATGGAAAAGAACCTGAGAAAAAGGAATTCAAAAGAGAACTGATAAGAAATTATCTGGATACTGTGGATGGAACACAACAGGTGGATGAGGTCACATGGAATGACCTTAATATGGATGATGTGTACCAGAGAATCAACAACTGTGATTCCACCATGGGAGAAGAAATTTTATATGCAAAGCTTCATTATGCGAAGCAGACGAAGGAAGAAGAGGAGCTTTTAGAAAAAAGAATAGCTTTTTGTGAAGCAGATGATGAAAAACGCTATCATCTGGAAGAAACTTTGTCAAAGCTTGGAAAGAGAGACGAGGCTTACTATATTCCATCCTTTATCCAGACAGTAGAGGATTTTGCAATTTCAAATCTCTGGGTTTATCAGATGCTCCGGATATTGCTGGTGGTAGTTGTTGTGGCGGCAGTCGTATTTCATAATATATATGCTCTGTCAGCTTTGGTGGTAGTATTTCTTGTGAATTTGTCGGTGTATATCTTTACGGTCCGGCTGAAGTTTGACCAGGAGATTCATATGATGGGAACGGCGGCATACCTGATTACGGTAGCACGAGAACTGGAGCAGGAATACCGGAAAGACAAAATTTGTGAGGAACTGGCACCGCTGCTTCCGGTATTTGCCAAAATGGATAAGAAGGCATTTCTGCTAAATATCCAGAGCAGAAATGCCATGGGAGATGTGTTTGAAATGCTGCAGGATTTCCTGCTGGGAGTAACCCAGTGGCATATCCTTACTTATATGAAAGTATTGAATCAGTTTATGGATAACCAGGAGGCTTATCTTAAGATTTACCGGGT
>OHCM01000201.1_pt1 | contig 13735 bp, 16 predicted proteins | sample 1566801 | NCBI WGS metagenome assembly OHCM01 (sample SAMEA3879595, study PRJEB24766) | human gut metagenome | biome: human-associated habitat; feature: feces | place: USA | collected 1985/1987 | reverse complement strand
TTTTTAAATTTATTTTGTAGGCTCTTTCCTCACCCCAACATTTAGTATAGAGCCATTTAGTTAAAGGTAAAGAAAACTGATTACTTTCGCTAATCTGCTTAATTTAATATTATCAAATATATGAGTCAATCATTATATTTCTTATTTTAGAGATATAGTAATTGGCTCTTTTTTTATTTGGCAATCGTTTTAATTTTTTTGATTAGAACGGTTGCCTTTTTTTATTTACAAAAAATTGAAAGGAATGATTTTAAATGTATTTTACCGACACACCCGAACTCAGGAAGTTTGAAAGAGAGATGCGTCAGAAACCTAATTTTGACAGGCGAAATGATGATAACAATGAAAGCGAGATTGCACATTTCTCTGACAACAAAAAACTTAACACAAACAGAAACAAGAAAGACAGGGGTTGATTTTATGACTATAAAAATCAGGAGTCCTACTAATGGATATTGCTTGAATCAAAACTAAAAAATAGGAGATGTATAACTTGAACGAATACGAAAGACAGCGCAGAATATCTGAAAGCACAAAGAAATTGTATCCGCCGGGAACAAGAATTGAGCTTATCCATATGAATGACCCACACGCACCTGTTCCGGCAGGCACAAGAGGAACAGTTAAATTTGTTGATTCAATGGGAACGATATTCCCTGAGTGGGATAACAATCGAACCATTGGTATCGTTCCCGGTGAGGACTCATTCAGAAAGCTCACACAGGAAGAAATCGAAGCAGAAAACCAATCCATGTCAGAAGTTGAAGATGAAACTCCTGATGAGGATAATGGAATGACTATGCGAATGTGAGGTGAGGTTTAATCAATAAATCTTCGTTTGGAATGAAGATTTATGGCAATCAAATTCTTTGATATGTTTGCAGGCTCGGCGGTTTTCGTTCAGGCCTTGAAGCCATAGGTGGTTTTGAGTGCGTCGGATACTGCGAAATCGATAAGTATGCAAAGCAGGCATATGAAGCAATATACGATACCGGAGGTGAACTTTACTTTGATGACGCAAGAAAAATTGTACCCGAACAGTTACCCGATTTCGACCTTCTTGTTGGAGGATTTCCCTGTCAGTCCTTCTCAATCGCAGGAGCGAGAAAAGGATTTGATGATATAAGAGGAACGCTGTTTTTCAAGATTGCTCGAATTGCTTCCGTTAAAAAACCTAAGTATATCTTCCTCGAGAATGTTCCCGGTATGCTTAACCACGACTCAGGCAGGACATTTGAAACAATCCTCAATACATTGAATACAGGGTCCCCGAAAAGCATTAAGCTTTTTGGGGAGAGGAGGTGCAGCATAGCGTGCGAGTTTTTAACCGCTTGCGGTTGGAAACGAGTAAGCACAGCTTGCACCGACGAGGGGTATGATGTGTGCTGGCAGGTACTTAACAGCAAAAATTTCGGAGTACCCCAATCACGAATCGAGTGTTTATTATCGGATATCTTGGAGGACAATGTGCCGGAGAAGTATTATCTTTCACGCAAACAAGCGGAAAAACTCTTATACAAAGAAAACCCAACGCAAGGTGAACGAATCTACTCATCAAAAGGACTAAGCTGTACGCTTACAAGCGGTTCGGGCGGATTCGGCGGTCATTCGGGACTTTATCTCATTGAAAATACCGAAAATTTTGGTCTGCCGATAAAATCTAAAACCAAAGACGGTTATCAGATCGCATATCCCGGCGACAGCATTGATACTGCCTTTTCAGGACAAAATTCAAGGCGTGGCAGAGTAGGAAGTCAGATAGCGTATACTCTGACAACTTCCGCAACTCAGGCATATTATTTCATCGACCTGAACCCCGAACCTAAGCTGACAGAAATTGCAAGGTGCATAACTGCAAGACATGATTCGGGAATCAGTAACCACAAGGCTGAACATTCGGGTGTTTTCGTAGAAAGCATGAATATTGCAGATGATGAAAAATTCGCAGTTGCTTTTGTTGAGCCAAACGGAGAAGTTCATATCGGCAGAATAAGAAAGCTTACTCCGAGGGAGTGCTGGAGATTACAAGGCTTCACGGACGATCAGTTCGACAAGGCAAAAGCAACAGGACTATCTGACAGCAGGCTATACAAAATGGCAGGAAATGCGGTGACAGTAAATGTAATTTCTGAAATCGGGAAGATTATCAAAAAAGTAAACGATAAAAATTAAATAACAACAACTGATATCAATCGTTTCTGACAACGATTGATATAGATTTCAAAAATAGATATACAGCCGTTGGTTGAGTTAAAAACTTAATCAACGGCTTTTTGTCATTTCAGGGGCGATTGATATTCCGAGAGGAGTGAAATATAATCAAAACACCTGTAAGTTGGATGGGTAACAAAACCTCCATCCTTCATATTTTGTACGCCCTGTTTCCTCTGAATTACGAAAGGTATATTGAACCATTCGGAGGCTCGGGAGCCGTACTGTTAGGCAAGAAAAAGCCTGATAAATTTGAGGTTTACAACGATTATAACCATAATCTTGTAAACCTCTTTCGCTGTATGCGTGACAGACCTATGGCTTTCATAAAAGAGTTGGGATTCTATCCGCTTAATTCAAGGGATGATTTCAATGCAATCAGGAATTTTTTCAAGCAAGAGAAGTTTGACGATAAATACCTTGATGAGGAGTTGCAGTTGACGAAAATTATCCTGCCTGAATTAAAAGCAGAAGAAGTCATAAAGCTATATGTTAAGATGAAAATGGACTACGACTTGCGCAGAGCAGTAATGTTTTTGAAACTTCTGCGATACAGTTACTCAAGCGGTGGCAAATCCTTTGCCTGTCAGCCTTTTTCAGTAGTGAGCCTTTTTCAACTGATAGAGCAAGTCGGAAAACGACTTGAAAATACTGTAATTGAAAATCAGGATTTTGAAGTCCTGATAAAGCATTATGACCGAGAAAATGCATTTTTCTACTGCGATCCGCCTTATTTTTCAAGTGAGTATGTTTATCAATGCGGATTCACTTGGGATGACCATCTGAGGCTGAAAAACACGCTTGCAAATTCAAAAGGCAAATGGCTTGTATCATACAATGATTGTAAGGAAATACGTAATTTATATGATGGATATTCATTTTTTGATTTCACAAGGCTTCATAATATGAAACAGCGAATCAATGCAGGCGAACAATTTCCCGAACTGCTAATCAGCAACTACGATATGTATGAAAGGCAGAGAAACAAGCCGTTACAGTTAAGCCTGCTTGATTTAACCACCGAACAACAAATTGATTTAGAACAAATTTTGAAGGAGTGTATTATTAACAATGAAAAATAGAATTTATGTAAGCATACCGCTTGATGCCCTTATTGTATCAGGAATCACATCCGACTGTGCTGTGCAGATTTCAGCTGTGGACGGAGCAATTTTGATTGAAAGGTGCGATGATGATTGCGAAAATTTTGATGACGAGTGTAATTGTTGCGACTGCATCTGTGATGAGTGCAGAGCAGAGCTTGCGGAAAGCGAGGACGAGCAATGCTAAAAATATACAGAGTCCTCGGTAAAAAAGGAAGAATTACAATCCCTTTTGAAATCCGTCAACGAATCGGATTCAGATACAACGACGTGCTGTCGTTTACGGAGCTTGATGACAGCTCGGTAGTTGTCAGGAAAGAGAAAATCTGCGACAACTGCAAATACCTTGAAGAAGATTTTGAGGAAAATTTTACACTTGAAGATTTCATTGACAGCCTGTCCGAGGAAGAACAGAGAGATGCACTTATTTACCTTTCTCTGCTGTTGGCAGAAAAACAGAAACACTAAATCGGAGGTAAATTTATAATGACACAGAATACAACTTTTAAAGGAAACAAAAACAACAATCAGAAAAGAAAACTGCCGTATATCAAGGCGAGAATTGATAAGCTCGTTGATGTAGATGATTGCAACACAAAGGCGTTTGCAAGCGTTACTGTCGGCGGTGCTGTGGCAATTCACGGAATCAGAGTGATGAACTCAAGAAAAGGACTGTTTGTTGCAATGCCTGCAAGTAACTATGTTGACGAAAACGGCGAAACGAAGTTCAGCGAGATTGCTCACCCGATTTCAAAGGAGTCAAGAGATATGCTAAACAGCAAGGTTATGGAAGCGTATCATCAGGCACATGAGGAACAGCAGAGTGAAGAAGAAACCGAGGATATGTCGGAAGATGAATCGGAAAGTTTTTCGCAGAGTATGTAACTGCAAATAAAAAATCTCTGGACATTTCAAAATCTTTGGATATACTTGTTGCTTGAAAGGACGGCGATAGTATGAAAAAGAAAACCGCAATAATATTGAGCATAATATTAATGGCAGGAACATTTACGGCTTGTACTGCAGAAGAAAAAGTGAATAACAGTTCTTTATCACCCACGGTTTCAACTTCCGTGGGTGTTTCTGCATCTGGAGGAAGTTCTGAAATGGCAACAACCGAAACAACAACCAACACCGAAAAAGCCACAGTTTCAAAAGAAACAGAGCCTTCGGGACAGAATGCCAAAACCGAAGAAAAAGCCGACAGTGAGCAAAATTCGGCGGTTGTTTCGGCAACGGCTCCGATTCAGAAAACACAATCCGAGGTTCGGAATATCAGCAAGAATACAGCGAACAGTAATAAGCAAAAATCGGAATCGACTGCGAAAAAGAAAACCGAAACTCCTACTCAAAAGCCTGCTGAAAAGCCAACGCAAAAGCCTGCTGAAAAGCCAACGCAGAAACCAACGGACAATACTTCGCAACCGCCTTCCAAAGCAAAAACGGTTGATGTTCAGTATGCGGTGAGTACCTGTATAGCCTACGGTCAACAGCTTGGAATGAAATATGATTCCTCGCTGAACACCGGCAACGCAAGCTGGTTTTCGCCCACAAACGCATCATATTATGACAGCACTTCAGAACTGACTTCAAACCTTAAAAGTGATGTTGATTATGTAGCCTACTACTACCAAAGCAGTGGCATAGCTCCGAGCGACTTATCATTCAATGTAATCACAGAAAACAACAAAATATATGTAGTCTATTGTTGAACAGACGATTAAGCAAGGCACTCACTTCATTGTGGGTGCTTATTTTTTTGAAAGGACTGATTTTAATGAAAATAAACCAAATAACTCTAACAGATCTCCGCCGTATGAACGGCAAGGAAGGACTCATCTTGCAGGGATGCGGAGGTGAAACACAGGAATGGGTGGACTGCATTAATAAAATGCTCACGGACAAAGGAATACTTCTTGACGACACAAAGTTTGAGAATGTTTCTGTGTTCAAGAGTGACGGCGTTACCTGTATACTTTATCCATTTGAAGATGTCCACCTTGACATCGGCAAGCTTGCAATGTGGAGATTACAGTCCTATACAGCCTTTGCAGGAATGTGGCTGTCCGACTATGTGGACAACAGGCTCGGCGGTTTTGAACCTGAGCAGAACAATGAAGAAAAGCTCAAACCTGACTGTGCCTTAATAGGGACTGACGGCAATGTGTTTTCCATACTTGGTGTGGCAAGCCGTACACTAAAACAGAACGGTATGGCTGACGAGGCAAAAGAAATGTGCAGTCGTGTTACGAGTTCAGGCAGTTACTGTGAAGCACTGAACATTATCGGCGAGTATGTAAAGATCACAGACGGCAGTGAGCAGTCTGATGATATAGATGAAGATTATGGTGAAGGGCAGGCAATGAAATTATGATTTGAGTAAGCAAAAACAGAATATTTTATCAGCAGGCAGAGTCAACCGACTTTGCCTTATTTTTTGAAAAGAGGTATTTTTTATGAACAAATTAATGTCAAACAAAAAATTCACAAGAATAACGGCACTTTTGCTTGCGGTTGCCGTAATATTCGGAACAATGTTCGCACTCCCCGTAAGTGCGGCAAGCGGTGATAAGGTGACAATCACCTTTGATTACTGTTATGACAGCACTGGCAACATAATCAAATTTCAGCAGACAACAGTCAGTGATGGCTATATGGTCGGTGTTCTCGGCGAAGAGCTTTGCAAGATTTTTGCAGATGGAAAGGAAGCCTACTGCATTGAACCCGGTCATACACTCTACTCAGGCAATACGCTGACCGAGGACGGTTCGACCGTCTGGAAGAATTTAGGCTCTGCGAAGCAGAAAGCGATCAATCTTGCTCTGCTCTACGGCAAACCCGGTTCGGGAAAAAGCTTAAGCGGAACAGAGGATCAGAAATGGATAGCAACACAGCTGATTGTATGGGAATTTGTTTCTGGTTGCAGAAGTACTGCTGACGGGTACAAGTGTACGAATACAAAGTTCATTGACGGTATCTGTGCGGACGGAGCAAACCCCAGAGTCAAGTCGGTTTACAATGCAATCTCAAAAAGCCTTGCAAATTATTCAACCGTTCCAAGCTTTGCATCGGCAATCACTTCTAAGGCTGAAACCTATGAGATGAAATATTCAGACGGAAAGTACACTTTAACACTCACCGACAACAACAGTATTCTTTCAGATTTCAGCTTCAAGACAACAGGCGGTGTGAGCGCATCTGTATCCGGCAACAAGCTGACACTCACCTCCTCAAATCCCGTGAACGATGCAGTAACATTCAACTCTGCAAAATCAATGCCGAGCGTAGGAAATACAACCCTTATCCCATATGGAGATGCAACTTTGCAGGATGTAATCACAGGTGTTGAAAACGACGCAGACCCGATAAGGGCATATTTCAAGGTCAAAACAAGCTCGGGAAACCTCAAGCTTGTCAAAACCTCCGAGGACGGCAATGTTGCAAATATTGAGTTTACCGTAAAAGGCGATGGTTACAGTAAGACAGTTAAGACAAACTCAAAGGGCGAATTTGAATTAACTGACCTTTTTCCCGGAAGTTACACCGTTACCGAAATTACAGACAGTAAGTACGAAACCCAGAAATCGCAGACCGTTAAGGTTGAAAGCGGTAAAACTGCAACGGTGACCTTTAAAAATGTGCTTAAAAAGTGGAATCTTACTGTTACAAAAACAGACGCTGAAACAAAGTCTGCACAGGGTGATGCAACACTCGCAGGAGCAGTTTACGGTATCTACAATAACGGCAAGTTGGTTGACAAATACACCACAGACAAGAATGGCAGTTTTAAAACTTCATATTATGTTTGCGGAGATAACTGGACTCTGAAAGAAATTGAGCCAAGCGAGGGTTATCTGCTTGACGAAACCGAGTATCATATCGGCGCAGAAGCAAAGAAATACACCATTGAAAACAACAGCATTTCAATGGGCGTTACAGAGGATATTTTAAAGGGCAAAATCTCCATTATCAAGCACACTGATGACGGCAGTACGAAAATTGAAACACCCGAAAAATGTGCAGAATTTCAGGTGTATCTGAAATCATCGGGAAGCTATGCAAAAGCAAAAGAATCCGAAAGAGATAATCTTATATGTGACGAGTACGGCTTTGCGGAAACAAAGGATTTGCCTTACGGCACATACACTGTTCATCAGACCAAAGGCTGGAACGGTACGGAGTTTATAGCCGATTTTGATGTCTTTGTAAACGAGGATGGCAAAACCTATAAATATCTCATAAACAACTCTTCACTTGAAAGCTATGTAAAGATTGTAAAGGTTGATTCTGAAACAGGCAAACAGATTCCGTATGCTGGCGCAGGCTTTCAGATTTATAATCCTGACGGTAAGCTCGTAACAATGAAGTACACCTATCCGACTGTTACAGAGATTGATACTTTCTACACGAACAGTGATGGTTATCTAATCACACCCGAAACTCTGCCCTACGGCAAAGGTTATTCAGTCATAGAGGTGCAGGCTCCTTACGGATATATCCTCGACAGCACACCTGTACATTTTGATATTACGGCAGAAAACACAAGTGAAGAAAACGGCGTTACAATCGTAAAAGCCGAAAAGAAAAATACTCCGCAGAAAGGTACAATTACCGTAGAAAAAACAGGCGAGATTTTCTCGAATGTAACTGCAGTCGGCGGCGGATATACTGATGAAAGCGGAAATGATGTTGCACTTACGACCGTATATCAGCCTGAATATTCTGTAAGCGGTTTGTCGGGTGCTGTCTTTGAAACCTATGCTGATGAGGATATTACAACACCTGACGGAACGGTTCGATATAAAAAGGATACGTTTGTTGATACCATTACCACAGACAAAAAAAGGCACAGCTACAAGCAAACAGCTTTACCTTGGCAAATATCGTGTTGTAGAAACCGTTGCTCCGTATGGAACAGTTATCAATCCCGAACCTCATACGGTTGAACTTACCTACTCAGGACAGAACGAAAAGGTAACCAACACCTCAACATCATTTACAAACGACAGGCAAAAAGCTGAAATTAACCTTACCAAAATTCTTGAACAGAACGAGAAATTCAACATTGGCAGTAATGACGAAATCCTCAATGTTTCATTCGGACTTTACGCTGATGAAGATTTGAAAGCTGCAAACGGATCTGTCATTCCAAAGGACGGACTTCTTGAAATTATCACCTGTGATGAAAAAGGCAAGGCAACCTTCACCACCGACCTTCCAATCGGCAGTTACTATGTTAAGGAAATCAGCACGGACAATCACTATATCCTATCTGAGAAAAAATACCCTGTTGTGTTTGAATACGCAGGACAGGATACAGCAACTGTTCATATTTCTGTAAATGACGGTGAACCGATTGAAAATGAAATCATCTATGGCACAATCAAAGGCTTGAAGATTGACCGTGAAACAGGCGAAAATATCGCAGGCGCATTATTCGGATTGTTCAGTATTACTGAAACCGAATTTACAGAAGAAACTGCAATTCTGACATCCGAATCAAATGAGGAAGGAATCTTCACTTTTGAAAATGTTCCATACGGAGAATACATTATCCGTGAGTTAAAGCCTGCCGAGGGTTATCTGCCTAATGAAGAAAACTATACCGTAACAATTTCTGAAAACAAGGAAATTATCGAAATCACAATTGAAAACGATAAAATACCTGAACTCGGAACAACTGCAACTATTGACGGTAAAAAGGAATTCACAGTTAACGGTGATATTACCATTGACGATGTTGTTTCCTACAAGAACCTGACAGTCGGAAAAGAATACACAATCAGCGGTGTGCTTATGGACAAAGCAACAGGCAAGGCATTTCTTGTTGACGGCAAAGAAGTTTGTTCCGAAGTAATATTTACAGCAGAAAAAGCAAGCGGAAAAGTGACAGTTTCATTTATCTTTGACGGCTCTGCAATTACCAAAGACACAGATATTGTAGTATTTGAAACCCTGTATCATGATGGAACGGAAATTGCCGTACATGCTGACATTGTAGATGAGAATCAGACTGTAACTATTCATCCGCAGCCTGAACCTGAAAAACCGCAGACAGGTGACAATTCAAATCTTGGCTTTTATATCGGATTGGCTTCTGTTGCTGTCGGCTGTTTAATTGCATTTCTCATCATCAAATTTAAGAAGAAAGATGAGGACGATGAATAATGCGCAGGGTGTATATCTGTTCGCCTTTGGGTGGTAATGTATCTGCAAATATTGAAAATGCAAAACGATATGCCCGATATGCGTTAGAGTGCGGTATGGCTCCGTTCATACCGCATTTTTATGCGCTGATTTTAGATGACAGCAACAAAGAAGAAAGAAACCTTGGTATGCTTGCGGGACTTTCTCTGCTTTGGGTGTGTGATGAGGTTTGGGCTTTCGGTGATGAAATAACCGAGGGTATGAAAAAGGAAATTCTCTTTGCCGAAAAGCTGAACATCAAAGTCAGATATATATCGGAGAATGATTTAAGAAAATCGGAGGTACAAAATGATAGAGTCAAGAAAAATTAAGTTGTTGAAGTGGATAGCAGGAATATCGGTAATTTTTATAATGCTCGGAATATCCGCAGTAACGGTATTTGCCGCAGGAGATGTTTCGTCTGCAATTCAAAACACTTGGAATTCTGCTCAAACGCAGATAAAAAATGTAGTAAATAATGTTGTGTTTCCTGCTGTAGATATGATTCTTGCTATACTTTTCTTTGTCAAACTTGCAACCGCGTATATGGACTATCGCAAGCACGGGCAGTTTGAGTTCACGGCGCCGGCAATACTTTTCGGTTGTCTTGTGTTCTCGCTGACAGCACCATTATACATTTGGACAATTCTCTGATAACAAATTTAAACTATAAATACAAGGCTGTTGTGTTAGGCATAACAGCCTTTTGCGGAGGTGATTTATATTTTTGACTGGTTAGGAGATTTCATCGGCGGAATCGGAAGTGCCATAGGCGGTGTGTTCGATTACCTCGGTGAGCAAATCTCAAACGCTATATGGAACACGATGTTACAGTGGTTCTATGAAACGATTTACAACGCTGTCGCAGACTTTTTCACTATGATGGGAAATATGGGCGCAGATGTGTTTGACCTTGAATGGGTGCAGGCGACAATAAATCTGTTTACTCTTTTTGGCTGGGCATTGTTCGTCGCAGGCACGGTCGTTGCCGTATTCGATGTTGCAATAGAGTATCAGAACGGCAGAGCAAATATCAAAACAACCGCTATAAATGTATTAAAAGGGTTCTTTGCCTGTTCGCTGTTTGGCGTAGTACCTGTGGAGTTGTATAAGTTCTGCATCAGCCTGCAAAACACATTTTCAAAGGATTTGTCGTCCATAATGGCAGGACAGCAAAGCCTTGATTTAGCCGGACAAAGCACAAGCGTTTTAGAGGGCAGTTTTGCAGTTTCTGTTCAAGTGAATTTTGGTTTGCTGAATCTGTTATGTATGATTGCTTTTGCCTACTGCGTAATAAAAATATTTTTTGCGAACATCAAGCGTGGAGGAATTCTGCTCATCCAGATGGCGGTAGGTGCGTTGTATATGTTCAGCGTTCCGAGAGGATATCAGGACGGCTTCAATCAGTGGATGAAACAGATAGCGGCGTTGTGCCTGACGGCATTTATGCAGACAACTCTGCTGTTCCTCGGGTTGCTGACCTTCCCCGGCAATATGCTTTTGGGACTTGGAATAATGCTTGCATCAAACGAAGTTCCGAGAATTGCACAGCAGTTCGGACTTGATTCAAGCGTAAAAGTGAATATGACGAGCATTGTTCACGCAACCACAACTGCCGTGAACCTGACGAGAAGCGTTGCGAGGGCGGCAAAGTAAAGGAGAATTTATATTATGACAACTTATTTATATCCGCAAAACCTAAAAGCCACAGCCAATCTATGGCTGTGGAGCTTACGGGATTTTGCAATTATGAGCATAGCGCTTTTGTTATCAATACTGATACTTGCACAGACGAGAATAATAGTACCTCTTGCGGTAACTCTCTGTTTCGGCTTTTTGTCAATAAGACTGGAAGATACAACAATTCTTGATTTTATCCGCTATGCTGTAAAGTATTTTATTTCAACTCAACAAATTTTTTATTGGAGGGAGAAAAAGTGAAAAAGCAAAAACGAAAAGGCAAATCGGTTCAGGACTTGCTGGGCATAAAAACCTTTACGAAAAACGGCTTGAAGGTCGGCAAGGAAGAATTTATTTTCTATATGGTTCAGCCTACAAATATTTCCGTACTTTCTCACACGAATATCGAAATCAAGGTGCGCCACCTGATGATGGTGCTTTCTGCTGTGCCGGATATTGAGATTACCTGTACAGACTCGTGCGAGTGCTTTGATACGAACAAAAGCTATATCAAAGGCAGGATTGAAGCTGAACAGAATGAAAAGGTCAGAAAAATTCTGAATAAGGATTTGGATTTTCTCGACAGTATTCAGACCGAAACCTCAACCGCAAGGCAGTTTCTGTTCATAGCAAGGTGTAAATCTTCAAAATCCGAAAATGTTTTGCAGAAAGCAAACAGAGTTGAGAAGATTATATCCGATCAGGGCTTTGAGGTTACAAGAATGAAGAAAGCAGACATCAAGCGGTTTCTCGCAATCTACTTTGAGGCAAGTATGAACGGCGATTTGATGCCCGACTATGACGGCGAACAGTATATTTCGAAGATAGAAAATGAAAAAGAAAATTAGTACCATCGCTGTGATTTCCGTGTTCTCAATCATCATACTGTTATGCCTTATTTCGATTGTGTCACAGAAAATCACCGAGTATAACGAAAAAGCAGAGTTTGAAAAGCTTGCAGAAATCGTTACTGAGGAAACAACGAATACAGATACTGAAACAGAAACGATAAGAAAGCCAAATCTGTTGAAAGTCAGTGATTCGGATGATGAATTTCAAACTGAACAGCCTGTGTATTACACAACCTATTATGAACCTCATTCAATATCAGAACTTATTTCAATGAATTCCGAATGTTTCGGCTGGATAAGCATAGCAGGAACAAATATCAATTATCCTGTTATGCACACACCCAGTAATCCGCAGAAATATCTGAACAAAAACTTTTACGGCGAGTACAGCTATAGCGGTACACCGTTCCTTGATGCAAGGTGTTCATCCGACAATACCAATCTCATAATCTACGGACATCATATGAACAACGGCACAATGTTTGCGGACCTTTGCAACTATACCGAATATTCGTACTTTTCGGAGCATCCGACAGTTGTGCTTGAAACGAAAGACGGGGCATTTGCTTACTCCGTCTTTTCTGCTATGAAAGTAAAATCCGATGATGATTGGTACAGATTCACAACAGTTGGAACGGAAAAAAGCTATAACTCAAGAATTGAATATGCAAAAGAGAAATCCATATACGACACAGGAATTACACCTGTTTACGGTCAGCAGATTTTAACGCTTTCGACCTGTTACGGATACAATCAGGATAACCGCATACTTGTGTTGGCAGTCCGAAATTAAAGGGGGTAAAAATTATGGGACCATTAAAAAGAAAACCAAAGGTGCTCACACCCGAACAGGCAGAAGAAATATACACTAAAGATTTCTTTGATATGATTCTGCCGTCAACGATAAAATTCTTCACTGACCACTACATTGTGGGCGACAGTTACCGCAGTATATGGGCGGTTCGGGAATATCCGCCGAGTACGGAAGAACAAGCAATACTCTCACAGCTTGCAGACAGAAACGGAGTAACGCTTCGCATTTACCACAGGCTTGTTGAAAGTATGGAACAGCGTAAAATCATTCAAAACGCAACACGCAAAAACAAACTCAAGTCAAGCGGTAATGATGTAAATGAAACCATTGAAGCACAGGGCAATCTACAGGATGTTGTCACACTTATGGCGAATCTTCGTAAAAACAAAGAACCTTTATTGCATTGCTCCGTATTCATAGAGCTAAAGGCGAAAAGCAAACAGAAATTAAAGGAGTTACAGACCGATATTGCAATGGAGCTTACTCGTTCTAAGATTGAAGTTGACCGTTTGACTTTACGGCAGAAAGAGGGCTTCTTGTCGGTAAATCCAATCGGCAGTAATCAATTCGGCAGTTTGTATGAGCGTGTTCTGCCTGCAAGCTCAGTTGCCAATCTGTTTCCGTTCAACTTTTCGGGCAAGACAGACCCTAACGGCTTGTATATTGGCAGAGATAAATACGGCACTAATATCCTTGTTGACTTTGACAGGCGAACAGAGGACAAAACTACATCAAACATCCTTATTCTCGGGAACTCAGGTCAGGGCAAAAGTTATCTGCTCAAATTGATTTTAACCAATATCAGAGAAAGCGGAAAGAAAATCTTATGCCTTGACCCCGAAGCGGAGTATGAGGATCTGACAAATGCCCTCGGCGGTTGCTACATTGAT
>OHCM01000195.1_pt1 | contig 14137 bp, 15 predicted proteins | sample 1566801 | NCBI WGS metagenome assembly OHCM01 (sample SAMEA3879595, study PRJEB24766) | human gut metagenome | biome: human-associated habitat; feature: feces | place: USA | collected 1985/1987 | reverse complement strand
TTATTTAAGTATGTAATGTGAAATATATTTAAAGTATAATACTGATAAAGTAAATATGTAGAAAAATATTTGGTAAACATTTCAAAAAAGCGTATCTTTACAGCGTAATAATCAAGGAGATAGATAAATTATGAAAACAATTACGACAGCATGTGTAAACCACAAGGGCGGTGTGGCAAAGACCACTTCGCTGCTGAATCTGGCGGCCGGTATCGCACGGTTGCACGGGAAAAAGGTATGTATCATAGATGCGGACCCGCAGGCGAACACGACGATGGCGGCGTTCGGGGAGGAAATGGCAAGTCTTCCCCAGGATGTCATGCTCGAGAGTGTGCTGCAGGAAATCATGCAGGACAGACCCCTGGAGCTGAAGCCTCTCACGTGGCTGGACAGGGTGGATGTGCTGCCGGCGTCCTTGGACCTGGCGGCCACGGAAGTGATCATGAACACTACCCCCGGGAGGGAATTTCTTTTCAGGGAAATAATAAGAGGCCTGGAAAAGAAGTATGACCATATTCTGATAGACTGTCCTCCCTCATTGGGCATCATCACACAGAACGCGCTTATGGCGAGTGATTTTGTGATCATACCCACGGACGGGAACTATTTCGCCATGAAAGGAATCGAGAAGATACATTATATCATCAGCCTGCTCAGAAGGAAACTCGGCGCGGAGGTCAGGATTCTCGGTTACTTCATGACAAAATACAATGCGGGAAGAAAGCTGGACGTGGACATCAGGGAGAGTCTGATAGAAACATTGGGGGAGAGCGTGTTCGAGACAACCATACGGAACAACGTGGCGCTGGGAGAGGCGCAGTACAATGCACGGAGCATTTTCGATTATGCACCCTCGTCAAACGGGGCAAGGGATTACCGGAGTCTGACCGAGGAATTTCTTAAAAGGATCAGGAAAATGAACAAATAATAAAGGAGAAGGAATATGAAAGAATTCAAGTCGAAAGGGATTTCCCTGGAAAATATGGTGGGGGCAGACCCCATGAAAGAAAAAAAAACGGCGAGGACACCGGGAAAGGCGTATAACCAGACCATTGTCCTGACCGAGGATCTGGTATGGGAACTGAGGACATTTGCCGCGGACCACCGTTACAGAGGGGTAAAGACTGTCATAGAAGCGATGATAGGCTGCTTTCTCAGGGAGGACGGGACATTGGACCGCGACAGGTTGGAGCAGTTCTGGAAAGAATACGTAAAGAAGTAAAGTTTTATATTACTTTTAAAGTAAATAATATTTCAAAGTAAGATACTTATAAACTGAAAGAAGTAATACAATGAAAATTTTAAGGTATATATTGTTGGCCTCACTCACATGTGCATTATCCGCATGTGAAAAGGATGAGATCCTGCCGGAACCTGAACCGCCGGTTGTCACCCCGGGGGATGATCCGGGAAAGGATGAGGAAGAAAAGATACGACTCGGAATAACCGCATCGTTGCAGGCGATGCAGACAAAAGGAATCATAGAGGCATTCCTGCCGGGACATGAGATGGGGGTGTTTATCAGTACTACTGACACCGGCTCTCCATATGTATATAATGTGCCTTATGCCTTTGACGGTAAAAAATGGAATGCCGGCGGGGACGCTCCGGTAGAGGGTGATTCGGAGGTGGCCGCTTATCTGCCGTACAACGGACAGGCATCAGGAGACAGGCTCATCCCTTTTGAACTGGCGGACCAGCACGACATCCTGTATGGAAGGGCAACGGTCACCAGGGACATTCCGACAGCAGATATTGAGATGAAACATGCCATGAGCCTGGTGCGCATCAAAATTCTGAAAAATGAATATATGGGAGAAGGCATTGTTTCAAATATAAGGTTTGACAATGTGATCACAAGGATGACGCTTGACATCAGGCGGGAAACCAACTCCCCCCTGATATTCGATTTCTCAAGCAGGGGGAGCCTGCAAGCTGGCGGAAACTATCATCTGAACGATGCAGATCCGGTGGTAGTGGAGACAATTCTTCCCCCTGTCTACGGTTATGACCAGAAAGTGACGGTCAGTTTTACCATTGACGGAAAGGAATATTCCTATGAGTTCCACAGGGACCATGAATGGGAGGCGGGAATGAAATACACCTATACATTGAAAATGACGGGAAACTACAACTCCCCGGTCAACATGGAGCAGGTGGACATCGATGTGGAGTACTGGAGCCGGTATGGCAAGACGGACCAGATTATACTCAACCCGAATCCGGAAGATTACGAGTTTACCATTTGGCCGAATTATACGGAATATGGCTATGACTGTTATCAAAATGAAGGTAAAGTATTTGGTACATTCTACTATCCTTGGTGTGGCACATCAGAAGGAGAAATGCGGTTTGTATTTATGAGGCCGGGTACGAATGAGATTGTGGAGCAGTTCCAGCCGATAGACATCAAGACGAATGGGGCATGGGATGGAAAACGTATCCAGTGCTATGTGACTTCCGTTCCCGGTACATACCAGCTTGTGCCGTTATTCCGCAAGAAAGGAGAAACGATGTGGTGCAGGGCAGCTGATTATGATTATGGCAGTACGGACGAGGAATGGCTGTATGAGGTGAAAGCGCCTGCGTCGGATAATCTGCCGGCATTACGCATGATGGAAGTGGAAGGACAGGGATATACTTCTATTCTTGCATATCCGGTTCCTGATGATGATCCGTGGAATCTGGTATATACTTTATCCAACCGGGGAGAAAAGGCACTGAGAGGCGAAATAAAAGCAGTTTGGGAACGTGAGTTCAAACTGAAGTCTAATTCATATAGTCCAAGTACCAAAAAGAAAGGAGCAGTAAACGATGAGGAATGGAAAGATGAAATCGGTAAGGATTCTGTGGACATTCCGACAGGAACACGTTTCTGGAAGGGTATTATGAGTTGCAAATTCCCAGTTAAAAGACTTGCTCCCCGACATGATGGAGTAAAATATGCCATTCCAGTCTTACATTTATATTGGAGAGCTGAAAATTCCAATGAGTGGATATTACTTCGTTGTGATGCGGATTATCTGTTCAACTGCAATTATACAGGAGGTTATATATGGGATGAAACGACGAATTATGTGAAAGTCATGCCACAAAGTTGGCATTAAAATTTATATATCATGAATATATTTACAGACAATCAGTTGCGAAAAGCAGAGCAGATACTTCAATCTCCGCTTTCAAAATTATCGGACTTGACTTCTTCCGATATCCGGAATCTGGCAGTTGTATGGTGCTATTATTCCGGAAAGATTGAAGGGAATACATATACATACGTCGAAACAGAGGCCTTGTTGAAAGATGGCATAACATCGGAAAAACGATACGAGGATGCCAAAATGCTGAAGAACCTGCATAATCTTTTTGTTTCTGAAATGGAGTATATCCATAAAGGGAAGAATACCGAGATAATAGATGAGCGTACTCTGCTCCGTCTGCATTCCGGGCTGTCTTCCGGACTGGTTTCCGATGAGGAAGCCGGACTGTTTCGCACACGTCCGGTAAGAATATCCGGAACTGATTATGTGCCTCCCCGGGATGTATATGAGATACGTTTCAAACTAAGCGAGGTGCTTTACCGGCAGACGGAACTGGAGAATCCCCTTGAACGTGCTGTGTATCTCCATTGCAACATTGCACGGATACAGCCGTTCATCGACTGCAATAAACGTACGGCACGCCTTGTGGAAAGCATTGTGATGATGAATGCCGGACTGATTCCGGTCTATTCAGCAAAAGATGCCGATATTCTGAATTACCGCAAGGGGCTGATCAGTTTCTATGAAAACGAAACATATAGTCTGTATACAGATTATTTTCTGGACAGGCAGTTGGTCCGGATAAAGGAATTGACAACGGATGCCGGAATGGAAATGTAATTCATTGAAATGACATAAGATGAATTTAAGGTGGAAAAGTCTCGCTGCAGTGATGCACCGGGACTTTATTTTCTCATTCCTATTATAAAGTTATGAATTAACTCTCAAGAAGATTAATCTTGAATTATAAACAAATTATTCATTAAACCAGATCAAATTGATCTAAAAGGTAATGTCTATTATACCCGAACAGTTTTATATGGTATAGAGGATTGTCTTTCATCACGTATTTAAGAAGAACTTAACTTTTGTAGTAAAATAATCCGATGTTATCATACGTACAATAATATTCTAGTATTCCAGTATCTTGAAAAGCATTATCTCCGTTCGTGAATACGTTTCAATAAGCAAATCGATATAATACATTATAATCATACTAATCACTCTCCATGTACTTCATACTGTATTTTATTAGGGAAGCAGTAAACCTGCCTATGCCTTTCTTGATTCTGCTCAGCTCTTTACCATTGACAGAAAAAACGGTAAAAGTAATCTTTTTATTAAGTATTATTTCCCGTACACTTACTATTAGATACGACCATAATTATACTACCAGATAAATTTTATTTTGGCGTTACAGGTGTAGGAATTTCTTTTACCGTTTACGCAAACGGTATTTTTTTCTATAAAAATCTTATAAATATTGGATTGTATTTTAATCAATATTTATATATTTGCGTTGAAAAATAAAATAACCTTTAAAAAAGAGCGAATTTATTAACTTGTTAATTGAAAAAATCATAATTAGAAAAACTGCTTAAAACCGAAATAGAAATCACAGATAAATTTTCATAAAACACATCTTCAAATATTAAAGCTATGAAAAAAGAGCGACTAAAGTTAGTAAGCGCTATGTTACTTTTATCCGGCTTTTCTACCGGATATGTTCAGGCCGCCCCTCATGCAGCGGCTGTAGAAATGCATTCTGTACAACAGGACAATGCTTGTACGGGAGTGGTTGTGGATCAGAACGGTGAAACCGTCATCGGTGCGTCTGTTGTTGTCAAAGGGACAACGAACGGAACAATAACGGGACTGGACGGAGATTTCAGTATTCCAAACGTAAAGAAGGGTGATGTCATTGTCGTTTCATATGTGGGTTATATGAACTCTGAAATCATATGGGAGGGCAAGCCCTTGAAAATAGCACTGAAAGAAGACAGCAAGACCCTGGACGAGGTTGTTGTTGTAGGTTATGCGACTGTCAAGAAAGCCAATCTGACCGGTGCGGTTTCTGCCGTCGATGACAAAGTGCTGGCAGACCGTCCCATCGTCAATCTGGGACAAGGTTTGCAAGGAACAATCCCTAACTTGAACATCACCACCAGCGGACAGCCGGGAAAAGGCTCAAGCTTCAATGTCCGCGGTGAAACGTCCATCAACGGTGGTAGCCCGCTGGTTTTGGTTGACGGAGTACAGATGGACCCGAACCTGATCAATCCGCAAGATGTGGCAAGCGTATCTGTATTGAAGGATGCAGCTTCTGCCTCTATCTATGGAGCCCGTGCCGCTTATGGTGTTATCCTTATCACAACCAAGAGCGGCCGCAAGAATATGCCTACACAAGTGTCATTCGATGCATCTGTCTCATTCAACAGCCCGACAACCCGTCCGGAATATATGAATTCCATGGAATATGCGCACTGGATGAACGCCGCAAACAATACGACCAGCGGCCGTGACCTGCTCAGTCAGGAGGAAATGGAGCATATAGAGGCTTATTTCTATGATCCGGTCAACAACCTTCCGGTCTTTGTGGCAAAGGACCCCAGCAGCTGGCAGTACGGAAACTGTCAGGCCGGCAAATATGCCTATTGCGGAAATACGGATTGGATGAAAGAGATGTATAAGAAAACTTACCCTGTCCAAAAGTATAATGTAAATATTAACGGTGGTAGCGACAAGGCCACTTATTATACCTCGGTGGGTTATATGGACCAGGGATCACTGATGCGTTACGGGGATGAGGGCTTCCGTAAGTTCAATATGGTGAACAATATCAATTATGACATCAACAACTGGATGCACGTATCCATGAAAACAAGCTATATCCGTACCGAACTGGACGGACTTGCCCAGGATGCCGTGCACGGAGAGTCATGGATCGGTAACGACACACAACCTCTCATGCCTGTAAAACATCCTGATGGTAACTGGTCAGGTCAAGGTAATTACACCAACTTTGCCGCAGTTCTGGATGAGATGGGTTCACGTAAGACCACGAAGAATGACTTCTGGAACACCCTTGCCTTGAAACTTACCCCATTGAAAGGACTGACAATCAACATGGACTATACATTCAACTATTATGCGGAACATGGCAAGGTACACAGAAAAACATTCAACGAATACGGTATAGATGGCAAATTCTTACAGGTTTTCCAACACTCCAGGCCAAGCGGCGTGTCAGAAAGCCAGGCCAATGATACATACAACGCTTTCAACCTGTTCGGTGACTATGAACTAACTTTGGGCAAACATTATTTTAAAGTAATGGCCGGTTACAATCAGGAAACCAAGCATACCCGTGGCTTCTCGGCAAGCCGGGATGAGCTTATCTCCAATGACCTTCCCTCAATGAACGCCGCTACCGGAGAGAAATATGTTGGCAACTCGGATGACAGCTGGGCCACAAGAAGCGGTTTCTTCCGTGTAAACTACAGTTTTGCAGACCGTTATCTGCTGGAGGTGAACGGCCGTTATGACTTGTCGTCCAAATTCCCGAAAGATGACCGTTCCGTATTTAGTCCTTCCTTCTCTCTGGGATGGAAATTATCGGAAGAGAGCTGGTTCAAGCAACCCACTAACGGATTTTTTGATGAATTGAAGATAAGAGCCTCTTACGGTAGTCTGGCAAACCAGGCTTTGGACAATGGGTGGTACGCTTACCTGTCCAATTACGGAACTGGTACCTTGGGATATATCATGGGGGGGAAACAGCCCCAATACGTATTGCCCGGTGGTCTTGTAAGCAATACCGTTACCTGGGAAAAGGTTACCCAGTGGGACTTGGGACTTGACTTTGTCATCCTGCAGAACCGTTTGAAGGGTACATTCGACTATTACCAGCGTAAAACGACCGATATGTTGGGACCGGGTAGAATATTGCCTAATATCCTAGGTATGAGTGAGCCCTTGGAGAATGCCGCCGATATGGTAACACGCGGTTGGGAACTGGCATTGACCTGGAATGACCAGCTGGACAACGGACTGCATTACAGTGTGGGATTCAATCTCTCTGACACCCAAGCAGAAATCACCAAATATGACAATCCGACCAAGTCATTGTCTTCTCCATATTATGAAGGTCAGATAGTCGGTGACATCTGGGGATATGAATCCAGCCTGTTCCAGTCTGCCGATGAGATAGCTTCGGCTCCTGACCAGTCCAAGCTGGACGGCGGAATCAGCAAGGTCCCCGGTGATATCAGATTTATGGATATTGACGGCAACGGTGTCGTGGATAATGGAGAGAATACGGTTGACAAGCCGGGTGACATGAAGATTATCGGTAACAACAAGGCGCGTTACCGTTACGGATTCAATATCTCGGCGGACTGGAAAGGCTTTGATCTAGGAATATTCTTCCAGGGTGTCGGAAAACGTGACCTGATGCTCCCCTATACATTTAAATGGCAATACGGAAGCATGTGGCAGGTTCCTACAGCTGTAGGTAACGATTACTGGCGTGAAGACAATGCAGGGGGCTGGCTTCCGGTGGCACGTTTCAACGGCAGCCAGGCTTTAGGTCAAAACCAGACACGTTATCTGCTTGACGCATCCTACCTGCGTCTCAAATCATTGTCTTTCGGATATACCCTGCCTGTTTCCCTGACCAAACAATGGGGAATACAGAAATGCCGCGTATATTTCACCGGAGAGAACCTGCTGACTTTCAAGCATACTCCGGAAGGATTTGACCCGGAGCTGGACGATCCATACAAGTATCCGCAGCAGAAATCGCTGGCTTTGGGACTTAATGTTGTATTCTAATCTTAACACAAAACTTTTATGAAACTGAAATATGTACTTTATATGGCGGCTGCCCTGTCTCTGACAGGCTGTAATGACTCTTTTCTGGAAAGAGGTCCGCAAAATTTGAACGACCAGAGTTTTTGGGTATCTGTCGATGACCTGAAAGCCTATGCCAATGTCTTTTATGGTCTGATACCGGGAGGAGTCAGTGTTCTGGATGACACGGACAGTGATATCCAGGTTCCCAACAATATCAATTCTTTCCTATGGGGACAATATGTCGTGCCTACAGAAGGTGGCGTATGGCAAAAATCAAGCTGGCAGAACATTCGAAACATCAATTATTTCATGACACATTATCAGAGTGTGCAGGCTGCCGAAGCGGATGTCAACATTTATGTAGCCGAAATGCGTTTCTTCCGTGCGCTGGAATATTTCAACAAGATTCAGCTTTTGGGAGATGTGCCCTGGCTGGAAGTTGACCTGAATGTGGACAGCGAGGAACTGTACGGTCCGAAAATGAAGAGAAACCAAGTGTTCCAGAAAATCATCGAAGATCTGGATTTCGCCATCCAATGGCTGCCGGAAGCAGGCAGTGAAGAAGCCAACCGCCTGAATAAGGACATAGCCAGACACGTAAAGGCACGTTTCTGCCTGAATGAAGGTACCCATTATAAATACCATGATGAATTGGAATATGCCTCAGAAGCAGAAAAGTGGTTGCAAATGGCTGCAACTGAGAGTGACAAGCTTATCACATCAGGAAGATATGAAATCTATAATACGGGCCATCCACAAGAAGACTATTTCAATATGTACCGCATAGACGACAAGAGCGACCTGAAAGAGGCCGTCCTCTACGTGGATTATAAGACGAACATACGTGAACACAACATGGCAGCTGCAGGACGTGAGGCCGGATGCGGTTTCTCCAAAAGTTTTGTAGAAAGCTTCCTTTGTTCGGACGGGCTTCCCATTTCACTAAGTAATAAATATTTAGGCGATGAAACAATGAGAAAGGAAACGGCCAACCGTGACCCCCGTCTGAAACAGCTGATCCTCACCAACGATTTTCCGACAAACGTGACAGATGACCTGAAGGACTCTACTTTTGTGGTGAATGAGGATGAGTTTATCACCCAGCACTGTTTTACAGGATACAGACCTATCAAAGGATTCAATCCCATATACTCACAGGCGTTGTATATGAAAAGCTCCTTCGATGGGATCGCTTACCGTTATGCAGAAACCCTGCTGATCAATGCGGAAGCAAAAGCGGAATTGAATACCATCACCAATGCGGATTTGGATAGAACTGTCAACCAATTAAGAGACCGTGTTGGAATGCCTCACCTGACAGTAAATGTAGGTTTTACCGATCCCAAATGGCCGGACTGGGGATACAGCCTGAGTCCTGTTTTGCAAGAGATCCGTCGTGAACGCTGCATTGAGTTGGCAGGAGAAGGCTTCAGATTCAATGACCTGAAACGTTGGAAAGCCGGTAAACTGCTCAATAATGTACTGACTTATGTGGGAAAAAGAAAACCTGACGGTAATCTGGCCATTGTATATCCCAACTACACGAATCCCGACCTTTCATATCAGGCAGGAAAAAGCCGTACTTGGGAGGACAAGATGTACCTTTATCCGATTCCGACAGGAGAACTTCAGAGAAATCCGCAATTGTTACCACAGAATCCGGGATGGTAGATGTAGTAACAATGGATTTCCCAGCTGTGATTTAGATTGACAAGGAAACCACCATGGTCAGATATGTACCGGTGGTTTCCTTTTATTTTATCAGGTCGGTTACTATATTGCCAGATAAAATCCTGTAAGACGGACAGATTCAAGAATGTCAGTATTTGATATCAATATGTTTGCCAATAATGAATAAAGAATCAGAAAAGAAGGCCGGCTGTCTTTAACATCACTGGGAGTAGATAAAGGACAATGGATGTACTCTATTCACTATACTTTTAGGCTGTCTTAATCTCTTCAAGAAAGACATCATATATGTGGATGGTTTTTCTACTATTTTAGAAAATATTTTAACTAGAGAAAAAGTTTTTTCCATTCCGTTTTTTGATCCTTTTCGTCTGCAATGACAATAGCCTTGCCACACTCTAGTTTAGAGTAATGACAGGGCTATTTCATGTTTATCTATTATAATCTTTCATTTTCCCGCATATCCGGGTTTTATCCCATCCTCTTTATTGTTTCTATTCCCAATGAGATGTGAATTGGAAAGTTATCTTATATCCAACACCTGTTATCTCCTTGCCATCAAATTCACCGAAATCAAGAGTCTGCTTGCCTGACGGAGATTTGATGTTTGAGAGTACCATAGCATTGTCTATTATAATGTCAAAAGACTGCGGAGTGGCACTTTTTTCCCGTGTATCCCCATCCTGATTTATTGTTTCCCATTCTGAATACGCATACATAACCTTTTGGTTCTGCTCTATCCGCACAGGATAGCTCACTTCATCCATATTGTCCATGTCGTTTTTGGTCTGTCCATATATCCTGCATATTATACCGGAACAATCTGTGGATGACACGGTCAAATATTCATAACTTTTACCACTGTTCGTACTTGAAGTTGAGCTGTAAAATCTATCCAAATTAATCGTGATACTTCTTATGGATTGCTTGAAACTGGCTGTAATAGTACTGTTGGAACCATGCAGGGTGGCGGTAGTGGTTGAACTGCCTGGATTTTCGATAGTTACATCACCACCTATAATTGTCCAGCCTGTAAATTCATACCCACTCTCCGGAGTAGCCGTAATACTGATCGGCTTTTCCACCTGATATTCCCTTGTTCCTTTCGGATTAGTTGTTCCGCCTTCACCTGCATTGATCGTCAGTGTGCGTTTTTTTTCCTTGAATCCACAATGGAAAGTATGGTCCTGACCGCCTAAGTCAACATCGAACTCTGAAGTCCCGGATTGTGCATAATCGTATTTCTTAGGTTGATTAGCCGGCCCTCCATAAAAATAGTTCACCTCATATCCTGCATCAGGATGGGCTTCAACAGGAACATTTTTGCGTCCGTCATACAGTCCTGCTCCAGTGGCATACCCCCCGGTAAAATCAACCCTTCCGTCTGAAGAGCGGGCTGAGGTTTCCAGCATTCCCTCGCCTTCGATGATGATACGTGTATCACCGGTAGGGACCGGTTCGTCCTTTTCAGAATCCTGTTCCATTATCTCCTCATTCTGGCAGCCTGTGAACATGGCCACGAACGCCGCCAACAGTAAAAATTTAACTTGTTTCATACTTCATTCTTTTTTAAAGGTTTATTATAATTGTATGTATCATTTCTTTTTCTTATCGTCCAGCACGTCGGCATCGATGCGGGCTTCGAACGTCGCATAAAGTACGAACCGGTTGAAAAAATAATAAGTATTGCGTGTCTTGCTGAACCTTATGTCAGCCCCCATCAGCCGGAGTTCCTCCAGGTAGTTGCTGACGGTCCGTTCACTCACCCGCATCCTGCCGGCCAGTTCCGCACGGCTGCCGGTACTTTCCTTCCGGATCAGCCTGTACATCCGGTTGATCCGTTCTATGTAGCTGACAACGGAAAGGCTCGTCATATCCTCTCCTCCAGTCCGGTCTGTTCCAGGAATCTGCGGAAATACCCCTCCTCCAGGTACAGGCATCTCATCAACGCCTCCTTTCCCTCCCTGGCATACACCCGGCGAAGGAGTGGGAAATCCGTGGAATAAATGTTCCATCTGATCAGCCCCTCCGCCCTCCGGTCAAGTTCCGGGCAGTCAGTTCCTTCCATCCGATACCTCACGGAGAGGAAGTACAGGTTCTTCAGCCTGTATTTCTCAAGAAAGGAAATATCCTTCGGGCATGCCTTCAGTCCGTCGGCGGCGATGCATCTTAATACAAGCTGTTCAATCTCTTCCTGAATTGTCATATCCATACCAGTATGGTTTTATAGTTCTACCGTTCTTTCTTATCTCATAATGCAGATGATAGCCTGTGCTTCTGCCCGTGCTCCCGACAAAGCCGATAACAGCCCCTTTCCCGAGCTTTTTGCCCTCCGTCGTATAGTAAGCCGCCAGATGTGCGTAAAGCGTTTCAAAGCCGTAGGAATGCCGTATGATGACGCATCTTCCATAGCCTCCCTTCCTTCCTGCGAAAACGACCGTACCGGAAGCGGTGGCATGGACCGGTGCGGCCAGCTCCACTGCCATATCGATTCCCGAATGAAAACTATGTTTTCCCGTTATGGGATGAATCCTGCCTCCATACGGGCTGCTTATCCTGAACTTGTCTTTCAGGGGACATGACAGAGGGAGCCTGTCTGCCACCCCGTACCGGTAAAGTATGTCCCGGCAAGCTTCCAGGCTTTCCAGACGGCTGCATTTTTCCAGTGCCGTATCGAGCAGTTCCCTTCCGTTTTCCCCCTCGAAAGAAAAGGGGAAGAACAATATGAGCATCAGCAATCTCATCTGGATATCCTCCTTAATATCCTGTCCGCTTCATCTTCCGTTTTCTGCTCCTGCAGGCTTCTGAACACTTCCTCCGCTCCCAGAAGTGACTTGTTTTTAAGTTTGTACAGAAAGTGCCGGCCGCCGTTTCTCTCCTGGATCTCGATGATGAGCCTTTTCTTGTCAGGAATGGTAAACTTGTTCATGGCCACCGTGAACGTCCGGCTCTCATGTGCAGGTATCTCCTCCGGGTAGTCGAAAGCGAACAGGATGTTCTGCTCGATCTGCTGCACCGCCGTCTTCTTGTGAATCTTTGCATCCTGGATATAGAACCGCATGAAATCCGTCGTATAGCCTATCTGTGTGCGGTTTGTTAGCGTCATTCGCAGTAGCAGGATGTCCCCGTCGATGAAGATGTTTCCGACCTCGAACTCCATGCCGGCGTTCTTGTCCTTCAGTCCCAGGTCCAGGGGAATCCTTTTCGAGATTGCCTGCCTGATCCTTTCCTTCTGTTCGCTTGACCGTTCCCTCTCGTCAAGGATGGCCACCCTTTGCGTCTTTTCCTTGTCAATGACAAAGCTGAAACGTTCCGGGAAAGGGGCATAATGGAGATTGAAAGTGTAGAATTTCCCCCCTTCGACCACTGCCGAGATGTTCGTGTCTTCCGTAAACTCTCCGGTGGCTTTCACTGCCAGGATGTTGTCCACTCCCTCGGCCTTTTCAACCTCCACATTTGTACTGCCATAGTCCACATAGGTGATTCCGGCCGGGAAAATGAGGAACATCTGCCTGTCCTTTCCCACCGGCAGTGTATGGGGCGCGGGTGCCTGGCCGTCCACACGCACATAGCTCTCCACCGGGTGGGCGTTATAGCTGATGGCATAGGAGTAGAACTTCGTGTCGGCTGTCACCACCGACAGGGTAGTCTCACCCGGAAAATTCTCCTCGGCCGCTTTCAGGCGTATGATCTCCGGGCAGTTCCCGACTTTCTCACCGATGACATAGTCACCGCCGATACTGTAATACTTCACCTCGATAGGGAATATCAGGTGCAGGGTCTTCTCGTATCCTATCTGTAGGGGAACAGCCGGAAGTTCCTCTATTTTCTGCGCTTTCCCTGAAAGAAAACTCAGGAGAAGTATCCCTGTGATGTAAATTCGGTTTTGTTTCATTCTTACTAAATATTATCCTCAGTCAAATAGCCTGTAAAAGCAGTTTGCCAGGATTTTATTACTTTTGCAATTCAGTTATTAATTAAAAGCAACCGTTATGTCTACAAATTACAACCAGTTACTGAAAGATCTTGAAATAGGTTCCGTTTATGTCAAGATCCTTATTTGCTTTTTGGGATGTACTTTCATGTTATTTCACTCATTTCTTCCGGGAGCTTTCCGTATATGAACAGATCTTTTTCACATTAGGCAGTTCTGCCCTATACCTGGGTCTTGGACTTCCATTCTCCATTATGGGACCTGTCAGATATCCTGCCTGTTTTTATACTCCCATGATATTGTTAACCTGTGCCATTGTGATATGTATTTTTATATATTTATCGGTGGATTTTTTTTCTCCGCTAGCATCATTATGCATAGTACTGTTTTTAGAATATCTGTTTCTCATTATCACAGGGGCAATAGCCGCTTTCAAAGAGAAAAAGATTTCTAAAAATGAAATCTATTACTAATGTCTTTTCATTTTTCTTTTTATTTTCCATTTTCTCCTCCTGCTTTACGAACCAGATTTCTGTAAATTTTCCATCCGTTTGTCCGGCAGCTCACAAACCAGGTCAGCTCCGCTACCGCAACTCCACCGATCACATCCACAATTACATGC
>OHCM01000192.1_pt1 | contig 14213 bp, 10 predicted proteins | sample 1566801 | NCBI WGS metagenome assembly OHCM01 (sample SAMEA3879595, study PRJEB24766) | human gut metagenome | biome: human-associated habitat; feature: feces | place: USA | collected 1985/1987 | reverse complement strand
AAAGAAAAGTGGTAGATGATTCGTTCAATCTCATAAAATTAATAAAAAATCCGAATAAATATGCCGTCATGATCGCAGGAATAGTATTGATCGCTATTTTACTGGTTGTTTTGCTGATACGGTTAGTGTTAAAATTAGTAAAATACCGGACAGAAAAAAGACGCAGCGGAAGTAAAGCAGGAGAAGAACCATGAGCGCGCAGGACAAAACGGAAGAAATTTTAAGACAAATGCATATATTGCTTGCAGGCAGTGAAGCTTATGACAGTATTGGCAGTAAAATTATCCTTGATAAAAAAAGAATGTTAGAGCTGCTTGCAGAGTTAAATAAGGCCATCTACGCGATGATGGAAGAGTATGAACTGACAATGCAGGGCAAGGAGCGTGCAAGACGTGAGGCAGCTAAAATCGGGGAAGATATCCTAAAAGATGCCAGCGGAAAAGCGGAGGATGTGTATGCTGCGTCCGTGATGTATACCAATGAAGCACTGCGTCATGTACAGGAAATCATGCAGAGGGCGACGGATGCCATGCAGGAAATTTATAAAGATGCCAATGAAAAACTCCAGAAAGAAAAAGACATTGTGCGGAGAGACCAGTCAGACCTGAAAGGACATCTGCAGAATCTTGCCGATACAGACAAATATTTAAACCTGATCGAGGATCGTAATCGTGAGATTGAAAAAGAAAGGGCAAAGGAAAAAGGGGAGACAGAGCCATCGCCTTATGCTGCAATCAAGCCGGAGATCAAGATCAACCAGGAGTATTTTGAAAAGACAGGAATCGTGCCGGAAAATGAACTGCCCGAAGAAATTCCCGAAGATACGCCAGAGGAAGCTGCGCCAAAAGCAGAGGTAAATGTCAATGTCAATCTGGATGCGGAATATTTCCACTGGAAAGAGGGCGGAGAAGCTTCCGGCGAGAAGAAACCGGAGAAACATTCTTTCTTCTCCAGACATCATAAAGAGTAAAAGGAGAATGTGATGTTAGAGAAGCCGGAGGAAAAAGAGTTTCACAAAAAATGGGAAAGCCTGTATGTTTTTACGGGACGCAGAAGTGACCTGACAACGATGATTTCCATTGCGGTCATAAATCCAATGATCCTGTATGTCTTTATCGGGTATGTAGCAGGGAAACGGATCAGTCTGCCGGTGTTGTATCTTATCATCGATGGAGTATTGTTTTTACAATGGGGACTGCTGGTAAAAAGACGGAAAAGAAAGATAGAGCAGTCCATACAGGATGTGGCCGGACAAATGGACACCATCAGGGAAAAAATAAATGAACTGGGAAATTAACTGACAAAACAGGGAGACAGCCTTAATGGCCGTCTCCCTGTTTATATCCTGTATTAGAGATGATCTGCTGGCTGTTTGAAAGAACTGTTGCAGATGGGGTATAATTTTCATCATTAAATAAAAACTGATGTAATTGTGTAACGTTAGAAGCAAGATCGCACGGAATGACAACATCGCCGATCTTATCATATTTGTGCGTTGTTTTTTCATATGGAAAACCGGTTGTATCTCCAATGTCATAACTGAAAACTTTTGTGGCAAGGGCAAGGAGATCCGTGTTGGAAAAACTGGTCTGAATGTCCCCAAAAGCTGCGTTGATCAGTTTGTTGAGTGTCAGAATGTTGGATTTTTGCGCTTTCTGCATCATTGCGGTCAAAACAGTACGCTGGCGTTCGGTTCTGCGGTAGTCATCACCGCCGCCATAACGGATTCGTGCGTAGGCGCATGCCTGTACGCCGTCTAAGGTGTAAGTTCCGCCGGAGGCAGGTGGTGTGGAATTGTGTCCGGTCAGTTCATTTAATTCTTTCATATAACCGATCATCAGACTTGCCTCATCATCGGTGATCGTGATGTCGACACCGCCTAACAGGTCGACACATTCAATGATCGCATTGAAGTCGACGGTTACATAGTCGGTGATTGCAAGATCAAGATTGGTATTTAACATGGACAGTGCCTGTTCCGGTCCGCCCTTTGCGTAGGCTGCGTTGCATTTCTGGTAAGTGCCGTTTCCGGTATCTAAATAAGAATCACGGTAAACAGATACCAGATTGATGGTATGCTGTTTCGTATCGATGTTTGCCAACATGATAACGTCGCTGTTTCCTTTGGAGAGGCTGCCGTTGGAACGGTTGTCGAGTCCGAAGAGTGCGATCGTTTTGTAATGAGCCATCGCTTCTTTTGTCTCATCGGAGAGATCGTCATTGATGGAAACGTCGTTCATGTCCAGCTTATTCTTTTCAATTTTTGATAATTTGGTTGTGATAAAAAGGGCAATGGCGAGGAGCAGAATGATCACAAACTCCAGAATAAGGAGCATGATTTTTTTCTGCTTTCTGCTTTTGCCTGCAGTGTGCACATTTTTTTTCATAAGAATCCTCCATTCCTGCGATGTCTTTTGCGCATATCAAGTTTGTGCGTAAGCACAAATCTTGCGTGTGAAAAATGTATTTTTCACACTATCCTCCGTTTTGTGTAAAACTTATTTTATTTACGGGAAAACTGTGGAAAATCTACGGAATTCCTGTGTGTACCAGTACGGGTACGAAAGATATCATAAGGCGGGGATGAATAGGATGCAATAAAGTATTTCTTAAATTTAAGGCCAATTTCTTAAATTAAATTAAGAAATGTGGAAAATGTTGTATATGCAGTGGGAATTTAAAGGAATATTAAGAAATCCGCTCTATAACAATTTAAACTTTCCTGTTAAAATAAATGTAAGATCTGGTGTAATACTTGAAGTAAGACACAAAAAGAATGGAGGAACTTATGCAGACAATTTTAGTGTGTGATGATGATAAGGAAATCGTGGAAGCGATCGAAATATATTTACAGCAGGAAGGATACCATATTTTAAAGGCATATGACGGCGAAGAAGCACTGGAGATCTTAAAAGAAAATGAGGTTCATCTTCTGATCATGGATGTGATGATGCCGCGTCTGGACGGAATCCGTGCGACCTTAAAAATCCGTGAGGAGAGCAGCATTCCGATCATTATTTTGTCTGCAAAGACGGAGGATGCGGATAAAATTTTAGGACTTAACATCGGGGCGGATGACTATGTGGAGAAACCGTTTAATCCGCTTGAACTGGTAGCGAGGGTCAAATCACAGTTAAGACGTTATACCCAGCTTGGAAATGCGGCAGAGAACAGCGCATCGGTGTATACAGTCGGTGGATTGTCGATCAATGATGATTTAAAAGAAGTGACCGTGGATGGAGAAGTGGTAAAGCTGACACCGATCGAGTACAACATCCTTTTATTACTGGTCAAAAATCAGGGAAAGGTATTTTCCATTAATCAGATCTATGAGAGCATCTGGAATGAGGATGCGATCGGAGCGGACAATACGGTGGCAGTACATATCCGCCACATCCGTGAAAAAATCGAGATCAATCCGAAGGAGCCGCGCTATTTAAAGGTTGTGTGGGGCGTTGGATACAAGATCGACAAGAACTGATTCTGGGAGGGATTCCGTACGCCGGCATACAGGATAATGTCAGGCACGGGGATGGAGACTTCATATGGAAAAGAAATCATACACATACGGCAGTAAGCTGGCAGGGATGATCCTGCACCTGTTTTTTACGGTAATACTTACCATCGCTGTCTATCTTTTGGCATCACTGATCAGCAAAAATATTCTGCAGGTAACGGATATCGGTACAGATGATTTTTTTAATTCGGGCTACTATACCAAATGCATGGAGCAGAAATGCAGTGAACTGACCGATTATCTGCATCTGTTACAAAAAGGCAATAAGCGGAGTGCGGAGGACGATAAGCGTTATCTGCAGTATACAAATGAGTTTAGGCGTGAAGACACCAATTTCTGTTACTGGTATAAACAGAATGGGGTGTGGTATACCAATCAGCCGGATTCGGTGGAAGGCCAGGAGTTTGATACACAGACTGTTCTCATGGAGGCAAAGACCATGGGGGATTATCTGATCTATGATATGGAGAAAAAGGAATTTGGAACGGATATCCGCGGCATGGAGAATTACTTTTTTGACAGTTATAATAACCAGATGTATCTGCCGCTGGAAAATGTGGTGCTTGTGATCGGAGTGGATACGGATCTGACGGCAAAAGACGATCTGTATGATGCCGAGATGGAGTATGTAAGACTGCATCCGTGGATCAAAGTCAGTATTGTTGCTGCGCTGGTCAGTCTGATGGGATGGGTATTAAGTCTTGTATATCTGACACTTGCAACCGGACACAGAGATGGGGAAGAAGGAGTTCATCTTAATTTTGTGGACCGGATAAAAACAGAGATCGTGACCGCCGTATTTATTGCAGCAACCAGTGAGCTCATCATGCTTTTGTCCCATGTAAATAATAAAACGTGGAACGTGTCGGGACTGTTGGTCGCATCGGGAACGGTCAGTCTATTGATTGATGTACTGTTTCTCATTTTTTATCTGAGCATGGTGCGCCGGATGAAGGCGGAAGTGATGTGGGAAAACAGCCTTGCCTGCTGGTTTGTAAAAGGGATGGACAAGTTTTTTGAAAAACGGACGGTGACGGTGAGCGTGCTGGTTGTCTTTGCAGTCCACATGATCGTCTGTTTCGTGCTTGCGATGGGAGCTTTTTATTACCACCGGGTAATCTGTCTGGTACTGCTTTTAATCTTCAGCGGCATGGAGGCATATCTCCTGCTGCGTTCTGCAGTGGAACATTATCAGGTATATGAAGGCGTGGAAAAAATTACGGAAGGTGTGCTAAGCAACAAGATCGACACAGAAGGACTGCATGGTGAGGATAAAAAACTTGCCGAAGCGATCAACAATATTGGCAGCGGTCTTTTGCATGCGGTGGATGACAGTACGAAAAATGAGCGCATGAAGGCAGACCTGATCACGAATGTTTCACATGACATCAAAACACCGCTGACCTCGATCATTAATTATGTCAATCTGATCAAACTGGAACATATTGATAATGAACGGGTGAATGGTTATATCCGGATCCTGGATGCCAAGTCACAGCGGTTAAAGCAGCTGACGGAGGATCTGGTTGAGACATCGCGTATTACATCCGGAAATGTCAAACTGGATATGCAAAAGATTGACTTAGTGGAGCTGATCTATCAGACGGCAGGCGAGTTTAATGAAAAATTTGAGGCGAAAGAGCTTACAATCGTCACCAAACTCCCGAAAACGGAAGTGATGATCCTTGCGGACGGCAGACAGCTCTACCGTGTCATCGAAAACCTTTATAATAATGTTGCAAAATATGCGCTGGAAAAAACAAGAGTTTATGTGGATGTGCATGTACTGGAGGAAAAAGTGACATTTTCCATCAAAAATGTTTCGGAGCGTTCCCTTGCGTTGGAAAACAGTAATGCGGGAGATCTGACAGAGCGTTTTATCCGTGGGGATGCCTCAAGAACGACCGAGGGAAGCGGACTGGGGCTTTCCATTGCAAAGAGTCTGACACAGCTTATGGGCGGCATCTTTTTCATCGGGGTGGACGGAGATCTGTTTAAGGCTTCGATCACATTCCCGATGTACAGGGAAACAATAGATACGGATGAATAAGAGAGTAAATTTACGGCTGTTTTCAGCAGATAGGGCATGCGCTTTCCAATGCTTTCGGTTTAACGTGTAAAAGTACTTGATTTTTGCTGATGCTGTCTATATAATTTTAAACAATGGATCTAATAGAAAATGGGCAAAAGAATGGAGGAAACCATGAAATTATACGATAGCGGTGTATATCTCGTAAATGGAAATGAACTGGTACCGGACGGTGCAAATGCCATCGAAGAGGTCGTAAAAAAGACCGGGGCAGCAGTGACCAAAGAGCAGGCGGCAGAAAATACGATTGCTTACGGTATCTTAAAAAATCATAATACATCCGGCAATATGGACAAACTTCAGATCAAGTTTGACAAGCTGACATCCCACGATATCACATTTGTCGGAATCATCCAGACAGCAAGAGCATCAGGATTAGAGAAGTTCCCGATCCCATATGTGCTGACGAACTGTCACAACAGCCTCTGTGCAGTCGGAGGTACGATCAACGAGGATGACCACATGTTTGGTCTCACATGTGCAAAGAAGTACGGCGGAATCTATGTACCACCTCATCAGGCAGTTATTCACCAGTTTGCCCGTGAAATGCTTGCAGGCGGCGGAAAAATGATTCTTGGTTCTGATTCCCATACCCGTTACGGAGCACTGGGAACCATGGCAATGGGCGAAGGTGGACCGGAGCTTGTAAAACAGCTTTTAGAGCAGACTTATGATATCAATATGCCGGGCGTTGTAGCCGTATATTTAACCGGAGAACCGGTAAAAGGCGTTGGGCCGCAGGATATCGCACTGGCAATCATCGGTGAAGTATTTGCCAATGGCTATGTAAAGAATAAAGTAATGGAATTCGTAGGACCTGGTGTTGCAAACTTAAGCGTAGATTACCGTATCGGCGTAGACGTAATGACCACAGAGACTACCTGTCTTTCCTCTATCTGGGCAACCGATGAGAAAGTGAAAGAATTCTATGACATTCACGGAAGAGTAGAAGAATACAAAGAATTAAATCCGGGACAGGTTGCTTACTATGATGGCATGATTGAAATTGACTTAAGCACCATTCGTCCAATGATTGCAATGCCATTCCACCCAAGCAATACCTATACCATTGAAGAACTGAATGCAAACCTTATGGACATCTTGGATGACTGCGAGAAGAAAGCACAGGTAAGCTTCAATGGAGCAGTAGACTTAAATCTTAAGGATAAAGTCCGCAATGGAAAACTATATGTAGACCAGGGAATCATCGCAGGCTGTGCCGGTGGTGGATTTGAAAATATCTGTGATGCAGCAGACATCTTAGCGGGAAGCAGCATCGGACCGGATGAATTTACCTTAAGCGTATATCCGGCAAGTACTCCGATTTACATGGAACTGGTGAAAAACGGAGCTGTAGCAAAATTAATGGAGACAGGAGCAATCGTTAAGACTGCATTCTGCGGACCATGTTTCGGAGCAGGAGATACACCTGCTAACAATGCATTCTCCATCCGGCATTCTACCAGAAACTTCCCGAACCGTGAAGGCTCCAAGGTACAGAACGGCCAGATTGCATCCGTAGCATTGATGGATGCCCGTTCTATTGCAGCAACCGCAGCAAACAAGGGATATTTAACCGCAGCAACTGATGTGGATGTAAACTTCAGCAAGCCGAAATATTTCTTTGATAAGACCATATATGAGAACCGTGTCTTTGACAGCCATGGTGTAGCAGATCCATCCGTAGAAATCCAGATGGGACCAAACATTAAAGACTGGCCGAAGATGGTAGCATTAACCGATAACCTCATCTTAAAGGTAGTATCCGAGATTCATGATCCGGTAACTACAACCGATGAGCTGATTCCTTCCGGAGAGACATCTTCTTATCGTTCTAATCCGCTGGGACTGGCAGAGTTCACACTTTCCAGAAAAGACCCTGCATATGTTGGACGTGCCAAAGAAGTACAGAAGGCAGAAGCAGCAAGAGAAGCAGGCGAAGAACCATACGCTGTGCTGCCGGAATTAAAGGCAGCTGTAGATGCAATCCGTACACAGTTCCCGGATATCAATGAAGAGAATACCGGAATCGGAAGTACCATTTTTGCAGTAAAGCCAGGCGACGGTTCTGCCCGTGAGCAGGCAGCATCCTGCCAGAAAGTATTAGGCGGCTGGGCAAACATTGCCAACGAATATGCAACCAAGCGTTATCGTTCCAACCTGATTAACTGGGGTATGCTTCCATTTATCATCAAAGAAGGAGAACTGCCATTTGCCAACGGAGACTATCTCTTTGTACCGGAAATCCGCAAAGCAGTAGAAGAGAAAGCTCCGGAAGTAAAAGCGTATGCCGTAAAAGACGGACAGTTAACCGAGTTCTCATTAACCTTGGGTGACCTTACTGACGAGGAGAGAGAGATTATCCGTAAAGGATGCCTCATTAACTATAACCGAAAATAATATCCGGAAAAAGAAGGAGAACGGAATGGAAGAAGATAAGAAAAAGAGCGGGAAAACAGAACATGAGATGCGCTGGTACATCAGCCTTGCAGTGCTGGTATTTGTACTGTTCTGCTGCTGCACAATGTTTTTCTTTATGATATACCGGTACAATGGTGTCTCAAAGGGTTGGGACACTATAATGAGGGTATTACAGCCGATTACCTTCGGACTTGTGATTGCATACCTCATTAATCCAATTATGAAATTCTTTGAAAAGCATTTGCTGCATTTCTTAGAACCAAGAGTGCAGAAAGAGAAGAAGTGCAGGAAGATTGCAAGAAGTATTGCAACCGGTGGAGCCGTAGTTGTCTTTGTATTAATTGTAATCCTGCTGTTTGCCATGATGATTCCGCAGTTAATCAGCAGTATTTCTGGAATGGTAAATTCCCTGCCAAAGCAGGTGGATTCATTTATTGACTGGTTCAATGGACTGACAAATTCAGATAATGAAATCATACAGTCCTTAGAAACGAACATGATGGATATGGTAACGTACCTTGAAAACTGGGTAAAGGAGTCTTTCCTGCCAAACATCCAGACCTACATTACATCTATTACCAGTGGTGTAATCAATATGGTAAAGGTACTGATGAATGCAATCATCGGACTTATCGTATCCGTTTATGTGCTGATGACGAAGGAGAAATTTATCGGTCAGTCCAAAAAGATTGTATATGCCATTTTCAAACCGGTGCGGGGCAATGTAATTATTGACACATTCCGGAAGAGTAATGAAATATTCGGTGGATTTATTTCCGGTAAATTATTGGATTCCGCCATTATCGGTGTATTGTGTTATATCTGTCTTCTGATTATGAAGATGCCATATACCCTGCTGGTTTCCGTATTCGTGGGATTGACCAACATTATTCCGTTTTTTGGCCCTTTTATCGGAGCAATACCGAGTGTTATTATCATCGCACTGGCAGATCCGATTAAGGGAATCTATTTCCTGATATTTATATTTATTTTGCAGCAGGTAGATGGAAATATTATCGGACCGAAGATTTTAGGAGATTCCACCGGACTGAATTCCTTCTGGGTGGTATTTGCCATCATGGTAGGCGGCGGACTCTTTGGAATCGGCGGAATGATTCTTGGTGTTCCGACCTTCGCAGTCATCTATTATATTATCGATAAGACCGTGGATTACTGTCTGCGGAAGCGAAAGCTGCCGGAGGATACGGACGAATATATTCGCCTGGAAAAAGTCGATGAAAAGACCAATGAAATCGTACATCTGAAGGAGCCGGTAGAGGAAGCCTCTGAGAAAAAGGAACTTCATATTCCATCCTTAAAGAAAAAAGAGAAAAAGTAAATTCTGGTAAAGAAATAAATAATCCGGAGAATCATAGCAGATAAAATGTTATGATTCTTCGGATTTTTTACTTTACAGGAAATTGCTTTCCTGTAAAGTAAAAAACGCTCCGCAGAGATGCGCACTGCGGCGTATAAGGTAGATGTCGCAAGCGACCGCCGCAGGCGCGAGAATGTGCAAGGCACATTCTTTTTTTAACATGAAAAAGTCCGTCGTGCCGGTTCGATTATTTTTGACAGAAGGCACCCCTTATGGTACACTTAAAACAATAATTGGGGTCAGTATACCCTGACGAAAAAAGACGAATTTAAGTTTACTTGAAATAGATATTGAGGTGACATATTTTGGATAAATATGAATACAAATTAAAACTAGATGAAATAAAAAATCTGATGGCGAAGAAGCAGTATACAGAAGCTGCTGAAATTGCTGACAGTATCAACTGGCGAAAGGTCCGTAATGTCAACGCACTGATGAAAGCCGGAGATATTTATGCACAGATTGGTCGTTATGATGAAGCAAAAGAGATTCTCCTGATGGCATATGACCGTTCTCCTATCGGACGAATGATTATCTATAAGCTGGCAGAGATTGCCATCAAAACGAAGGAATTTGATGAAGCACAGGAATATTATGATGAGTTTGTAGAGATTGCACCACATGATAATTTGAAATATATTCTCCGCTATGAGATGAATAAAGCAAAGGGTGCAGGTCTGGATGTCTTAATTCAGATTCTCGAAGAATTAAAGGAACAGGAATATACCGAGAAATGGGCATTTGAACTGGCATATTTATATCATCAGGCAGGACGCAGCGAAGAATGTATCAATGCCTGTGATGAACTGATTCTCTGGTTTGGCGATGGTCCATATGTAGAGAAAGCACTGGAATTAAAGATGCTTTATCAGCCATTAAACCGGGCACAGGAGGACAAGTACCGCCAGTTTAAACAACGGAAGGACGGAATCGTGGAAGTGCGGCCGGAGGATTATTTGGAATCCGGTGAGATTATCAAGGAGCCGGTACAGATTAAACCGGTAACCACCAATGCAGAGAAATTTAATACGGTAAACCTGCAGGAAGAATTAGCCCGCAGCATGCAGCAGATTATGAATGCCACAGAGAAGGAAGAAGTGGCAGATACCATGCAGGGAATCAAGAAAATTGTAGAAGAAATTCCTTATTTACAGCTTCCACAGGATGAAGAAGCACAGAAAGAGCGTTTTGCGGATATCCCAACCGATGAAGAAATCGATGGCTCCCTGAAAATTAATTTCCAGGAGATGTTAGGCGAAGATTATGATGGTCAGATGCGTATGGTAGTTCCGGAGAAGAGTGCATTAGAAGCACAGATTACCGGACAGATGAGCATACAGGATATTTTAGAGGAGTGGGAGAAGACCAAGCGTGCCGCAGAGAAAGCATTACAGGAAGCGGAGCAGCAGAAGTTAGAATCTGCCAAGGCAAAGGCATTAGCAGAAGCCGGAGATATCATGGAGCGTCTTGCAGATGTAATTCCGCAGCTGGATGCAGGACTTACCTCCAAAGAATTATTAGAAAAAGAATACTTAGGCAAGCTGCCGGAGGAAGAAGCCGGACAGCTTGTTGCCAATATGAATGATATTTTGCAGCAGCAGATTGATTCCATCAGTCAGGCAAATGCGAAAATCGATGAATTCCTAGCTGCCGGTGTACCGGGACAGAACGGAGAGGCGGCTGCAGGTGCAGCAGATGCGATGGAAATTCCGGAAGGAGAAGGTATTGCAGCTGCCGATGAAGAAGAGCCGGCTGGCACAGAAGAAATGACAGAACTTTCTCCGGAAGAAGAACTCCCAGAGATTGCACTGCCGGACGATATAGCAGAAGAAGTGGCAGCAACAGAAGCAGAGGAAGTATCCGATGCTGCAGGAGAAGTCTTACCGAAGATACAGTTAGAACCGGAAGCTGAGACAGAGGATGCAAAGCCGGAGGAGAAACTTCCGGAGATTGCAGAGCCGGATTCAGATGAGGATAACATCGGAGAGAGAAAACCGATTACCCATCTTTCCAAGGAGCAGAAAGCTATCTTTACTTATTTTGTTCCGGTATCCGGAATGGAGTCGCAGATTTGTCAGGCAATGGAAGGATCCATTGAACATTTAGAAAAGGGAATCAAAGGTGGAAACATCCTGATTCAGGGAGCAAGAGGAAGCGGTAAGACCGTACTTGCCACCGCACTGGTGAAGGCAATCCAGAATGAAATCGGAAAGCCGGGCAAGCGTGTCGGAAAGATAGATGCCGTTTCATTAAATCAGAAAAATATCCCGGAGCTTTTAAAGAAAGTTGCCGGTGGATGTCTTATTATAGAAAAAATCGGAGGAATCAGCCGGGAAACAGCCGTGAAATTATCACTGGCATTAGAAGCAGATGACACCGGAATCCTTGTAATCGCAGAAGATACCAGAGAGGGAATCACCAAAGCAATGGGAAGAGATGAGTCCTTTGCCAGACGATTTACCGAGAAGATTACGCTTCCGATATTTACCAGTGACGAGCTGGTATCCTTTGCAAAATCGTATGCCCACGAACTGACCTATGAAATAGATGAGATGGCGGTTCTTGCTCTATACAACAGAATTAGTAACATTCAACGCTTAGACAGAGCGACCACGCTGACCGAGGTGAAAGAAATCGTGGACGAAGCAATTGCCAATTCCGAGAAATTCAGCATTAAGAAAGTATTTTTTTCAAAGAAATACAAGGATGATGATTACGTCATTCTCCATGAAAAGGATTTCGAAGAATAGGAAAGAAACGAGGTGTAGTATAAATGGGGAACTTCACAGAACTGGACATGTATTTATTTGGCCAGGCAACACACTATGATATTTACAAGAAACTGGGAGCTCATCCGGCAGAGATAAGGAAGAAAAAGGGGATTCTTTTTGATGTCTGGGCACCACATGCTGCAGAAGTCTATGTCATTGGAACTTTTAATGACTGGAATGAGACAGCAAATCCGATGCGGCGGTTAGAACCGGCTGGAATTGGAATTTTTGAAGCATTTATTCCAAAGGCAGAGCTGGGAGACTTATACAAATATCTGATTATCACACCAGATGGCCGGAAATTGTATAAAGCAGATCCATATGCCAACTATGCAGAGGTACGTCCGGGAACAGCATCCCGTATTGCAGACATTGAGCATTTCAAATGGACTGACGATAAGTGGATGGACAAACGGAAACAGACAGAAGATGTTTATGCAGAGCCAATGGCAATTTACGAGGTACATCCGGGTTCCTGGATGCGCCATCCGAGAAGAGAGGATGATGGATATTATTCCTATCGTGAAATGGCAGCGGCACTGACGAAGTATGTTAAAGGCATGGGATATTCCCATGTAGAATTAATGGGAATTTCCGAATACCCATACGATGGTTCCTGGGGTTATCAGGTAACCGGCTACTATGCACCGACTTCACGGTATGGAACGCCGGAGGATTTTGTTTATCTGGTAAACTACCTGCATAAGCACGGCATCGGCGTTATCTTAGACTGGGTACCGGCACATTTCCCGAAGGATGCCCATGGACTGGCTGACTTTGACGGCTGCCCGTTATATGAATATGCCGACCCTCGGATGGGTGAGCATCCAGAGTGGGGTACCAAAATTTTTGATTATGGTAAATCAGAAGTAAAGAACTTCTTAATCGGAAGTGCCTTAATGTGGATTGAACATTATCACATTGACGGACTCCGTGTAGATGCGGTGGCATCCATGTTATATCTTGACTATGGCAAGAAGGAAGGACAGTGGATTGCCAATAAATATGGCGAGAACAAGAACTTAGAAGCCATCGAATTCTTCCGCCATATCAATACCTTAATCACCGGAAGAAATCACGGTACTGTCATGATTGCAGAGGAATCTACCGCATGGCCGATGGTAACCGGACCGGCAGACAAGGGCGGATTGAATTTCACATACAAATGGAATATGGGATGGATGCATGATTTCTTGGATTATATGTCCTTAGACCCGTATTTCCGCAAAAATAATCATCACAAGATGACTTTCGCCATGAGTTATAACAACTCTGAAAAATACATTCTGGTGCTGTCTCATGATGAAGTGGTGCATCTGAAGAAATCCATGTGGGAGAAGATGCCGGGTGATGAGGAAGACAAGTTCCGCAATTTAAAGAGTGCATACTCCTTTATGATGGGACATCCGGGCAAGAAGCTTCTCTTTATGGGACAGGATTTCGGACAGCTTCGTGAGTGGAGTGAAGAGCGTGAGTTAGACTGGTATCTTATGGAAGAACCACGTCACAGACAGTTAAATGAATACTTCCGTGAACTGCTTCACATTTACCGGAAATATCCGGCAATGTATGAGCAGGACAGTGACTGGAACGGATTTGAATGGATAAATGCGGATGATGCAGACCGAAGCATCTACAGCTTTGTCCGCAAGAGCAAGAATGGCAAGAACTCCCTTCTCTTTGTCTGCAACATGACACCGGTAGCCAGAGACGATTACCGTGTGGGTGTACCAAAGAAAGGCACTTACCATCTACTGTTAAACAGCAACGAAGCCCGTTTCGGCGGTACAGAAGCAGATAAGAGCAGACCGGCAAGCTATAAGGCTGTGAAGTCGGAATGCGATGGAAGAGAATATTCCATTTCCTATCCACTGCCGCCGTTTGGTGTCGCAGTGTTCCGGGTAATGTAGAGGACAGAAAATCACAAGACAAAGCAGCACGTTAACCAGATTGGTTAACGTGCTTTTTTGCTTTACAGGAAATTGCTTTCCTGTAAAGCAAAAAGTGAAGCCCAAAATTATAAAAAGATAATAAATT
>OHCM01000190.1_pt1 | contig 14429 bp, 10 predicted proteins | sample 1566801 | NCBI WGS metagenome assembly OHCM01 (sample SAMEA3879595, study PRJEB24766) | human gut metagenome | biome: human-associated habitat; feature: feces | place: USA | collected 1985/1987 | reverse complement strand
GCATAAAGATTCCTCTTGCACGAATGACACGGAATGCATCTTCCATACTCATGACACCGGATGCAATCAATGCACCGTATTCTCCAAGGCTTAATCCTGCACAAGCTGCCGGTTCTTTTCCAGCTTTCTTTAATGCTGCATAAATTGCTGCCTCTGTGGTCAGCATGGCAATCTGTGTATACTCTGTAATATTAATTTCTTCATTTTCTTCAAAACAAAGCTTTGCAATATCAAGTTCGGTTACTTTTGAAGCAAGCTCATATACGGCTTTACTCTCTTCACAGGCATCATAGAAATCTTTGCCCATTCCAATATACTGCGCTCCCTGTCCAGGGAACATGAATACAACCTTACTCATTTTCTTCTCCTTATTTCCGATTCATCAGACGTTCTGCTTCTGATACGATAGAAGTAATAATTTCCTTACAGGACAATTCATCCTGTATCATTCCGGCAATCTGACCTGCCATCAGACTTCCATTTACCACATCGCCGTCCATCACTGCTTTGCGGAGGGAACCAAGGGTAAGCTGTTCTAATTCATCTAATGTTGCGCCTTCTTTTTCCATCTTCAGATACTCACGGCTCATCTTATTACGGATGACACGGATTGGATGTCCGGTACTGGAACCTGTTATTTCAGAATCAATGTCTTTGGATTTTATCAGCTTCTCTTTGTAGTTTGCATGTACGATAGATTCTTTGGCTGCCACAAATCTTGTTCCCATCTGAACTGCTTCTGCACCCAGCATAAATGCTGCAGCCATTCCTCTTCCATCTGCAATTCCTCCGGCTGCAATCACCGGTGCATCAATGGCATCTGCCACCTGTGGCACCAATGCCATGGTTGTAGTGGAACCGATATGGCCACCGGATTCCATTCCCTCTGCCACAACAGCATCTGCGCCACCGCGGACCATGAGTTTTGCCATAGCTACACTTGCTACTACCGGAATTACTTTAACACCTGCTTCTTTCCAGAGGCTCATGAATTTGGCTGGATTTCCGGCTCCTGTTGTGACAACCGGAACCTGCTCCTCAACTACCACCTTTGCCACTTCCGGTGCATTCGAATTCATCAACATGACATTTACACCAAATGGTTTGCTGGTGCGTTCCTTCACCTTGCGAATCTGCTCCCGAACCACTTCAGGTGGAGCACTGGCTGCACCGATAATACCAAGTCCACCTGCTTCAGATACTGCAGCAGCCAGATGATATTCTGCAACCCATGCCATTCCGCCCTGGATAACAGGCTCTTCTATTCCTAACAGTTCTGTGATTCTTGTTTTCATATTTTATTCCTCAACGCCCTTTGCTTTTAAGTAGTCAATAACATCTCCTACAGTTGCGATTTTCTCTAAATCTTCTGACGGAATCTCTACACCGAATTCTTCTTCCATGCTCATAACCAGTTCAAACAAGTCTAAAGAATCTGCTCCTAAATCATCCTTGAAATTGGATTCTGCTTTTACCTCTCCATCATAGTTTAACTGCTCTTTGATTAATTCTGCTAATTTTTCTAACATTATTTCGTTCTCCTTTTTTGTCTTTTCTTTGATAATACTTTGAGTTGCAAATATTTTGATTGTCAAATTATTTGTAACTCAAAGTATATACATAAGCATTTCTGTTGTCAACTATATTTTTACCGACTCGCGTAAACTACGAGAAACACGCTTTGCGTATTTCTCGAGTTATCGCGGTGCTCGCCAAAATCTGCTGAGAAAAGAAATTCGCTCAGGCAAGCCTGGCTCTTTCTTTTCTCTCAGATTTTTTCTCGCTACTCGCGTAAAAAAGACAGTGTCGGAACTTTTCTGTTCTTTCACTGTCTTATGTTAGTTACTTCTTTTATTTTTTATCACTTATGCAGCTTTCTTACGATTTGATACTACAAAGTAAACACCTACTAATAATACTCCGATGCATAAGAAGAATACCGGATTGATACCGTCACCTGTCTTCGGTGTGCTGTCCTTCTCATGGCTGCCCGAAGTTACTGTCTTACCGGAATTGCTGTTCTTGGTTGCGCCAATCACATTTCCGCCAGTCACTGCTGTGCCTCCACCGGTTACTGTAGTAGCGGAACCACTTCCGTTGTTGCTGTTGGAAGTATCTGTTGAACCATTGCTATTGGAATTATTTCCATTATCCGGAGTCGGCTGTGGATTCTCTCCTCCAAGGCTCTGGAAACTGATTCCATTTCCGGTTGCATATACCTGTGCCTGTGTTCCTGAATAACCGGAAATTGTGGATGGACTCCAGCTGCTCTGGCTTCCGATTGACGTTACACTCGCCGGAATCAAAATTGTACTGATACTGCTGCCGCTGAACGCATCTGTTTCAATGGTATTAACAGAATCCGGAACTGTCAGTGAAGTAACCGACTTGCAGTTTGCAAAAGCACCTGCTCCGATGGTTACAGTACTGGTCGCAATTTTTGCACCGGATTTTCCCTCCGGACAACGGATTAACCTGGTCATTGCTTTGTTATAAAGGCATCCGTCACTGGATGCATATGTACCATTTCCTGATGCAGCACTGATGGATGCCAGTCTGCTGCAGCCGGTAAATACATTGCTTCCGATGCTGGAAACGCCAGCCGGAATTGTAATTCCGGTTAAAGACGTACAATCATAAAATGCTTTATCCCCGATGCTTCCTACGGATTCAGGAATTGTAAACTGGGATAATGAACTGCACTCTGCAAATGCCTGGGAACCAATGGATGAAATTGAAGTTCCAATAGATACACTGGTAAGGCTTGTACAGTTATAAAATGTCTCTGCCGGAATAGAACCGATATCTCCTTCTATGCTGACAGAACCAAGGCTTGTACAGTTATAGAAAACTGCGGTTCCCATTCCAGTCACATAAGATGGAATCGTTACACTTGTAATGGATGTATTGGATGCAAATACACCACTTGCAATTGTAGATACTGACTCTGGAATTGTAATTGCTCCACCAGCTCCGCTGTAGGCAACCAGTGTTCCACTGTCATCTACTGTAAATCCATTTTCATCTGTTGTCTCGTCTGCCCGGACTGTCTGTCCCGGCATCACTGCCAGCAGCAAACATACTGCTGCAAAAATAGAAAATCCTTTTTTCAATATCTGCATCTCTCATCTCTCCTAGCTTTATCTGCTTGATACATTATACTTCTTATCTGCTTACTGTACACGCTTTGCCAGTATAAACATTCTTCCGTCCTGTGTATAATTATTGCAGGTAGAAAGAGTCAGCAGCTGGTCTCCATAAGTACTGTCTATCTCTGCGCCATATACAGAAAGCTGTGCCACATTATTTAAATATTCCTGATATTCTTCTTCGGAATCTGCATTCAGAAAATTATAATACCGGAATACATTTTCATCCTGATACTGGACCTCCGATAATCCCACTTCAATGACTTCATAGACTCCTCTTTCATAAAGAGTATTAAATTCTATCGTCTTATGGGCATTGTAGAAATCTTCGTCCAGATATTTCTTTAATTCGCCAAACATCATTCCGCTTTTCATATTATGTCCGTAAATGATGATATTGGTATCCCTGTTTATGTAATCATTTCTGGCATCGATAAAAAGGGTGCCATTCAGGTCGTCATTTTTATCAAAATCATGTTTCAGATAATAATCCGGTTCTTCCTGTGAAGACTGCATGACCGGATAATCAATATCCGTATCCGGAATATGTAACCATCCGATTAATTCCGGATTTTCCGCATACAGGGAAACATAATCCTCTAACATAATCAGTGGCTGCTCTGTTGTCTCTCCTGTTTCAGTTGCATCTTCTGTGATTTCCGGATTCATCTGCTCCGTTCCTGTTACAAGGTGCTCTACTACATTATTCTGTTTCTTATTCTGTAAATCCTTAAGCCTGTTAGCAGCTTTATAATCCGCATATTCCGAAATCGCATAATATCCGATACAGGCTGTCGCAACAATGATGCATACGATGCCGACCACCTTCTGCCAGGTAAAATGAAATGGCAGCTTTGCTTCTGCTTCCGCTTCTTCCTTGGCAATTTTTTCTTCTATCATGTTCTGCGAACTATCCGCAACAATATCTGAAATGCACCAGAAGAACGATTTTCCGATTTCACTTTTAAAACGGATTTTCTTCGTGCGCATCATGGTATACAACCGGATTGCTACTTCCGGATCATAAATATCCAGTTCATCGGTAATATACTTGATTTTCTTTAAATCTTCCTGCGCCTGCCTGTATTCCCTTAAGGTTTCGAATTCATAATCACCTATTTTATAAATCTTTTCATCCATAATTTATGATTCATCTGCCTTATCTTCTCATGGTCCAGGTAGTTTTATTATAGGTCATTTTGTCATCTTTCGCAAGATTTTTCCGCAAGATATACACAATGTACCATTTCTCATTTTTATATCGTCTATATCTTGCGCTTTCTTTAGTCTAAATTGGATTTTTCCAGCAAATAACGGAACATCTGCTCCGCTGCTTCCTTATGTTCGGAGCCAAGGGCAATACCAAGAATACATTCCTTTTCATAATAACCGTGTTCAACCGGCCAGCTTCCGGTTCCAAGACGGATGCCTGCTGCAAAAGTATCTCCGGTGTCCTTATCCTCTACATAGAAGATATAATCCTTTAACTGTTCCAGCTCGTCTTTGGAAAAGTACTGCGTCAAATCTGCTATGGCACCAGACTGGGCAAGATTTTCAAAAACCATTTCATCAGCACCCAAAACATCTACTCCACCGCCTGCAATCACTGTCTGCAGGGACTGATAGGAATAGAGATTACTGGTATCTGTGCTGGTTAAATCCACATAATATGCATCATTTACCACAACCTCCTGGACTGCTGTATCATATCCATATTGCTCCATGAATTCTGAGAAATCCGGTTCTTCATCTGCTGGCATACTCTTTGCATTTACTAATACAATCTGGGAAATATCTTCCTTTGTGGTCATATAATGATGTACCGTCATACCAATCAAAATAATCACTGCAACTACTGCCAGTATTACAAGTCTGTAATAATCCCAGACAAATCCGATCCGCTGTTTCCAGGTCATTGTCTTTAAATCAGCTTTCTTTTCCATATTATCGCCTTTCTTCCTCTGCCGGAGCTGTATTATCTCCTGTAGTGTCATTCTCTGCTGCATTACCCTCTGTCACATCTGTGCCACTCTCCGCATCAGCATCATTGCCTGTGCCAAGAGGTGCCACAAAATCTGCATACGGTAATTCTTTATGTAAATTTTCCATATAATCATACCAGATTTCTCCCGGATAGCTGGCTCCTGTCAGTCCTGGAAGTTCTGCCGGAATATCATATCCAACCCAGACGCTGGTGGTGTAATACTTTGTATAGCCTACAAACCAGCCATCCTTATTGGAATTGGTGGTTCCTGTTTTCGCTGCACTGGCAGTCTCGGACAATGCCAGTCCCTTTGCTGTTCCTTGTGTCAGAACACCCTCTAATATATTGGTCATCCAACGGGCTGCATTGGTTTTATAAACCTGCTTTTCATCGACAATTTTCTGATAGATAGCGTTTCCGTCTGCATCCTGTATCTCTACAATGCAGGTAGGCTCCCGGTATTTTCCATCATTTTCTATGGTGGCATAAGCCGCCGCCATTTCTACCGGAGAGACTCCATTGGTAAATCCACCCAGAGATGCCGCCGGTCTTTCATCCTCCGGGGACAGCTTTGCGAAATTCATCTCCTTCAGATAGGAAATTCCTGTAACGGGAGTCATCTCTTCTAAAAGATTCCACGCCACTGTATTAATGGAATTTTCTACTGCATAACGCAAGGTTACGCTGCCAAGATACCTGCCACTGGCATTTTCCGGTCCATCCTCAATCGGTGCATCTTCCACCACAGTATCCGGGGTATAGCCCCGCTCCAGCGCCGGTGTGTATACAATCAACGGTTTGATGGCACTGCCCGGCTGCCGGTAACTCTGATAGGCGCGGTTTAGCATATGCCCGTCATATTCCTGACTTCTGCCGCCTACGATTGCCTTTACAAAACCGGTCTCATTGTCAATGCATACTGCCGCACTCTGCAATGTATAAATGCCCTCTTCATTGACATCGGTAAAATCCTGCAGCTTCTCATCCACTGCATTCTGAAGCTGCTCTTCCATATTTAAATCAATGGAAGTATAGATTCTATAGCCTCCTGTATAAAGAGACTGTTCGCAGGTTTTATACTGCTCCTGATAGGCATCTTCATAGGTCTTTCGATCTTCCTCCGAAGAAAAATCTGTCCGGAATTCAAAGCCCTGCTGCTCCATCAATGCCCGTGTTGCACAATAGCAGGCATAGGTCTCTACCGCATCATAACGCTTTGTTGGCTCTGCTGTGCTGAGTACAATCGTTTCCTGTCTGGCATCCTTATATTCCCTGCGGCTGATTTTGCCATCCTCATACATGTTTTTTAAAATGCGGTCACGTCTTCCTAACGTATTATCCGGGTTCTTATAAGGATTATACATCGTCGGATTATTCGGTATCGCACAAAGATATGCCATCTGGGACAATGACAAAAATGAAACATCTGTATCAAAATATCCCCGGCTCGCCGCCTGAATGCCATAATATCCATTTCCAAAATAAATATTATTAAGATAGAATTCAAGAATCTCATCTTTGGTGTACTTCTTTTCGAGTTCCCGCGCGATATACATTTCCTCAACCTTTCTCTGCCATGTCTTTTCCTGGCTCAAAAAAATATTTCGCGCAAGCTGCATTGTGATCGTACTGCCGCCCTGTGTTGCCTCTCCATTTTCAATCATTGCCTTTACCGCACGCAAAAGCGCCCGGTAGTCAATTCCGTTATGCCGGAAAAACTTTTTATCCTCTATACTGACGATAGCACACTCTACATTACTCGGCATATCTGTAATCGAAAGATAATAAGAATCTTTTCCGCCTTTTAATGTGGAGATTACACTTTCATCCGAAGCATAGACGATACTGGTCTGATTTGCCTTAAATGTTTCCTTGCTGGAATGGCGCACCAGCTCTATTGCCTGCGTCTTTAAGTCTTTTACTTCTTCCGCGTAACCGCCAAAATAATACCAGCATGCCCCTGCAATGACTGCAAGCAGCAGCACCAGCTGCATCTTTGCGAAAAACCAGAACATACGGTATTTCTTTTTTTTCTTTTTTCTGGCTGCCATGATTGCATCTCCTCTATTCCAAAACAATTTTATGATATGTAATCCCTGACTGTTCAAGTAATTCCATCTCACGCTTCTGGCAGGTAAAGATCAGTATCTGTCTTCCCTGCTCTTTTCTGATCTGACAATCAAGTGCACGAAGTGTCTGCATCAGACGTTTTTCATCATACATACCGAATGCCTCATCAAAAATAACCGGCATGGGTTCTTCTTTTGTCACAATCTCTCCGACCGCAAGACGGAATGCCAGATAGATCTGTTCTAACGTTCCATGACTCAGTGCCTCCGGCAGAATCTCTTTTCCATCTGCCAAAATCAAAAGCTTTCCGTCTTCCTTTACAATCGCATGATCATATTTCCCTGCAGTAAGCTGTGACATCCACTTTGAAACGGCACTCCCAAGTCCATCTAAACTGTCCTCATAATACTCTTTTGCAAGACGGTCGATCTCTGCCGCTGCAAGTTCTAATGCACGGATATCTTCTAACAGTTCTTTTTCCTGTCCTCCCGGCTGTTTTGCAGCCTCAAGATCCTGCATGATATTGTAACGTCTGGTCTCTTTTTCAGACAGCGACTCTTTTAAACTGAGAAGCATCCGTTCCGCCTGCCGCAGTCCTGCATCCGCATAAGTTTCCTGTGTCACTGCCTTCATCTCATTCTTTTGTGCTGATAAATAAGCTTCCTTTTTTGCCTTCTCTATCACATGGCTGATCCACACATAAAGTCCGCATAGAATCATCCCTGCAAAAAAGACTGCCTGCAAAATAAAAAACAGGCGTGACGGATACGAAGTGACGTGGTGTACCGCTGTATTGACAAGCAGCGCAGAAGCACAAAGTCCGATCCCTGCCATGCGGTCGGGCTGTTCTTTTTCCCATTCTGATTTTCCGGCTTTCTCTGCCCCTGTTCTCTCCGGCGCAGCATCCTGCCTCTCCATACGGACTGTCTGATGTCTTTCCTGTTCGGATAATCTCTTTCGTTTTTCACCGATCTCTTCCACACGCACACGCTTTAACTGGTCGATCTCTCTCTCGGCATCCGCAATATTGGCATGTAATCCACGACTGTCACGTTCTAAGAGATCTTTTTCCACAATCAGCTGGCGGATATCCTCATTTTTCCGTTCATGAATCGTCTTTACTTCCTGCGTCAGTTCCCGCTTTCTTGCTGCGAGTGCTGCTTTTGCCCTCTGAACCTGGATATTTGCGCCACCGCCCTCCGCAGCATTTGAGAGATATTCAGCCAGGATATCTGCAAGCTCTTTTCCTGTCACTGCCCCGGTCTGCGGTATATCATAAGTGTTTCCAAACGTTTCTTTATCTATTCCACCGAGCAGCATGGCCAGATCGCCGTAAGCAACCGACAGTTCTTCCCCGTCCGCCTCGTTCTTTAAAATATCTTTTTTGTCTTTATAGTAAAAATTACGCTCTAAATAAAATGGTTTTCCATCCACCAAAAATCGCACGGCACCACTGTAATAGGAAGGTGCATGCCAAGGCTCATGCTTTTGGTACATGCTGTTTAGCGTGCCTCTTCCACGCCCCTTTTCCATTCCGAAAAACATTCCCAGCAAAAAGTCATGCAGCGTTGTTTTTCCCGCCTCATTCTCCCCATAAATCACGTTGATCCCCGGTTCAAATGAGATGTTCCTGTTCTGCAATTTTCCAAACTGACCAATGATTGCTTCTTTTATCTGCATATTTTATATCCTAATAACGCATTGACTCCATATTCCAATGCCTTTTTTGTGACCACATCCTGCGGTCGCCTTTCCATTTCCTCTATGTAATTCCCAAGAAGGGTATCTTTATAGTTTTCTTTTAATTTTTCGTAGTCATAATCCGGCGAAAGCTGTTCCGTCACATCGACAACCCTGTCAAATTCCTCTAACTTTGCCGTATCAAATCCGGTATCCGGCGAAACTTTCCCCCGCAGAAACAGACGGAAATACTGATACCCCGGTCTTTCTGCCAGCAGTGTTTTTGCCCACTCACATAGTTCGAAATTTGTCGTTTTCCCTGTAACCGGATAAACTTCATGACAGTATTCGCATTTTTTGACCGGATGAAAATGAATATCGGTATGCTCTTTATCGATCGTTCCCAGCCAGTATCCATGTGATCCGACATCATTTTTATCCGTCGGCTCTAAACTTCCCGCCATCACTGCACGCCCCGGTATCTGCTGTCCACCTTTGTGAATATGTCCGGCAGCAATATAATCAAACCCATTTTCCAGAATATGCTTCGGATGGTATGGAATATGCTGCGGATCTCCGCCATGTACCAAAAGAATGTTGATCTTCGACCGATCCTCCGGAATGATTGAATCGTAAACCGGTTCTCCAATCTCCCTGTGCCAGTAACTTAACCCGTAAATACTGACATTTGCCTCCTCAAAATCAAAATGTCCCGGCTCCTCCTGACGGAAAAAATAAACATTCTCCTCCCACTCCATCGTCAGATAATACGATTTTGTACGAAGATAATCGTGATTGCCCGCCATCAGGATAATTTTCGTCTGGGGTATTCTGCTGAAAAGATAATTGACTTCCCGAAGTTCTTTTTTTAACGGCTGCGCATGAAACAAATCCCCCGATATCAGCAAAAAATCCGGTTTTAACTCCACTGCCGCCCCGATCACTTCTGCAAAAGAATCCCAGATATCCTGCGCTCTTTTTTCACTCCAGGGTTTTCCCTCATCCGGTTTTATTCCAAGATGTACATCCGAAACATGTATGAATTTCATAAGCTGCTCCATTTCTGTCTCATTTACAGTGTCTATTGTATATGATTTTTTTTGTTTTTCCAATAGTATATTAAAAGCGGGAAAATCTTTGCTTTTTTGATTTTCCCGCCTCTTCTCATCTCTGATTTTATTTTACTGTTCCATCTGCCGTCCCAAAAATGATGCTGCCGCCGCAGCAAGTTTTCCTTCGGTATCATTCATTTTCTTTTTCTCATCCTTATTGCAGATGATCACTGCACCGATCGCATCTCCCTCACAGATGATCGTGCTGAATGCCTGTTCTGTATATTCCCCGGCATCATCTAACGTCACTTTCATAAATTCCGCATCTCCCGCGGATGCCTGATAGTTCTTTCTTTCACTGATTGCTTCCTCTAACTGTCTGCTGACCGGTTTTTCCTCAAATTCTTTTTTCCCGCTTCCGGATGCTGCGATCACATGGTCACAGTCTGTCACAAGAACAAGATATCCCGTAGTCTGTGCCAGGCTTTCAGCATATTCCCCGGCAAATTGTCCAAGTTCACCGATTGGCGAATATTTTTTCAGGATGATCTCCCCCTCGCGGTCTGTAAATATCTCAAGCGGGTCACCCTCGCGGATCCTTAAAGTTCTTCTGATCTCTTTTGGTACCACGATGCGTCCTAAGTCATCTATCCGGCGAACAATTCCTGTTGCTTTCACGTTGTTATCCTCCAATGCTATATTTTGATAAAGCAGCTCTTTCTTATATATCAGCTTTGGAGTTAGTATGTGGAAAATATTGAGATTTATTCTTGTATCCTCTCATTTGCTTATGATTCCGGCAGCAGACAATATGCTATATCATAAATTTCCCGTGAAAAGTCCTGATGATTAATCAGTTATCACCTGATAGAATTTATACTTTTTTATCATTTTCTGCGCATCCAGTCTGCATACCAGAACACGATCTCTGCAATATGATGCAGATCGCCTTCTTTGCTGGTGGCTCTCCAGTTTTCTTTATAAGCCATAAACCAGCATTCTAACTTTTCTGCCAGTTCCAGACCTTTCTGCATATCAAAACTTCCCGTTTTTTCCATGCTTTCTGTCAGGAGTCCTACGGCATTCCAGATACCGATCCCCTGCAATGTCACGGATAAAAGCTGCATCTGTTTTTTCGTTTCCGGCATCGCCTGCGTGCTCTCCAAAAGTTTTTTGTATATATCACGCAGGGCATCTGCTGCAGCATCTACACCCGCCTGATCCACACCGCGGAACAGATCTTCGCCCTCTTCGAGTTCATGCTTTAAGCACCGGTTCTCATAATACATGACAGCTTCTCTCCACTGAAATACCGACTGTCCGCAGATTTCTGCCAGATGGGAAACATAATTTCCGGTAGTATCCCCATACTCGATCCGTGAGATCATACGGTTTAACTCTGCAAATGGTATCTTCTCCCCATTCCAGGAAAATACAGCACCGTAGATCATCCCCGGAACAGAAAATGCCGGATCATTAACGTGTCCAAAATCTCCCCAGTCTGTGTTCAACACACCGATGCCATGATATTTTGCCGCATAACCGCACATTCTTGTAATATTTTTATAAGAATTTTCTATTAAGTTTGCCCACTGGTTCCAGCCGCATACACCCGGACACAGATACTGCACTGCACCCGTCTGTGCAATCGCCCTCGTCTCATCTTCCCGCTGTTCCGGTGCATATCCCCAGTTCAGGCAGATCATGCTCTCAGGCAGTTCCTTCATCAGTTCCGGCGAATTCCAGATAATATCACCCCAGAACATCGGGATTTTTCCATTTTCCACCAGAAATTGTGCAAGCTCTTTGACATAGTCAATATAAAGCCGATGGACGCCACGCTCTTCGGCAAGTTTTTTCGATTTATATTTGCCAAGGCAGAATGTCTCATCCGCACAGATATTAAATTTGTTGGAAGAAAACAACTGCATATATTCTGCGATCATCTTTTTGATCAGAGGAAGGGAACGCTCATCGGAGACATTGATCGTATGATACCGCATCCGGTTCCAGAAGGAAAACGGCTCCTTCCAGGAATCCTCCATCTCGCAGAGATCCCCATATGTTTTTGTGGAGAGCAGTGTGCACAGATGTCCAAAACTTGCCAGCGACGGAACCAGTTCAATATGACGTTCCCGGCAATAACTGTCAAGTTCGCGGATCTCCTCTGCCGTAAGCGGAGTCTGATCCCTCCACATTTCCGAAAAGTCACGGAACAGATAGGTATGTTCCACATAAAGCTGAAGCTGGTTTAATTTATAGCGGCACATCCTGTCTGCAATTTTTTTGAGTTCTTCCAGTTTTAACACACGTCCCCTTGTCTGGTCAAAATAATAACCACGGTTTGGCATATCCGGGGCATCCTGAATCTGTACACAGGGCAGTATCCCGCCACACTGCTGTACGATCTGGCAGAAGGTCTCCACACCATAAAGCACGCCAGCCCCGTCGCCGCCTGAAATCTGTCCGCCTTTTTCGTCGATCGTGATCTCATATGTCTGCTCTGGTAATGTTTTTGCGATCCCAAGAGAGAGATCCCCCTCCCTTACTTCCCCTACGGAAAACGGCAGGATAAGCCCCGTTTCCTGCCTGATCGCCTCCTGCAGTCTTTTTGCTGCATGCATCTCTGTCTCTGCCACCTCTTTTGTCATCACAATATGTGTGCTGTGGCAAAGCAGCATCTGTCCGTCCTGTTCTTTGATTGTTTTTGGCTTTGGTAATAAATACATAATTTTCTCCTCCTGCTGTCAGAATTTCTTCCTATTCTTCAAAAATTATTTTTCCACTATCCATTAAAAGTATTTTACTCTTATAAATCTTTGCACCACTCTCATTAAAATACCGGAATTTATCCGCATCCATAACGATTTCAAATGCCTTCTGACCTCCTTTTTCCACTTTTATTCTGGAAAATGCAACCAGTTCCCGCTCTCTTGGCACAAGTTCACCGGACAACACTTTCCGGTAGCATTGCAGCACTGCCGTATCATCTATATTTCCTTTATTCTTTACAATTCCTGAAATAATCCACACATCCTGCTGCTTTTTAAGACAGATATCCACATACTCCATGTGGGAATATCCCATTCCTTCCCCAAATGTATACAAAACTCCATGTTCCATATCACAATAGTGCATTGCCGGATAGGACACCGTATGGTTATAGTACACCGGAAGCTGTCCGCAGTTTCGCGGAAGGGACACCGGCAGTCTGCCGGACGGTGCATATTTTCCAGACAACAGCTCCGCGATTGCTTTTCCTCCCATCGGTCCCGGATAAAAAGCATATAACAGTGCATCTGAATCCTGCGCAATTTCAGGGATTGCATAAGGCCGCCCGGCAATGACTACGGAGATCACCGGTTTTTTCAGCGCACAGACAGCCGTAAACAGTTCGTTCTGGTTCCCGGGGAGCTGTAATCTGGCGGTATCCATGCCCTCCCCACAGTCCATCTCAAGTACTCCCTGTACTTTTGCCGCACCGTTTTCATCGAACAGCGCCCCTTTAAAACGACTCGATGATCCGCCTAATGCCAGCACGATAATATCCGCATTTTCCGCAAGAGAAACAGCCGTCCCGACCTCATGTCCATTATAACAGCGAACCCGGTCTGCACCAAATTCTTTTTCCATGCCGCTCTTTAACGTCTCATATCCTGCCCTGTCCATTGGAGGTGAATAATCACCGATCTGCCGGTAAATATCATCCGCATTTGGACCGATCAGGGCTATTTTTTCTGCTCTCCCAATCGGCAGTACATTTTCATTCTTCAACAACACTACCGACTCGCGCGCCAGTTTTTCCGACTCCTGATATGCCTCTGTCGGAAATGAAACAGCACCATTTTCGCTGTAAGAGGCGGTACGGTTCCCGTTTTCATCAATATAAGGTTTATCCATCAGTCCCTGCTCAAATTTCAAAGTGAGCACTCGAAGGACCGCCTGATCGAGTTCCTTTTCCGTGATAAATCCCTGTTTTAACGCCTCCTCTAACTTTGTATAACCTTCATCCCACAGACTGATATCCACACCTGCTTTCAGTGCAAGTGCTGCCGACCTGATATTATCCCCCGTCATAATGTCTAACTGGTCGATGGCGATGCCATCCGCCATCACGACCCCGTCAAACCCCAATTGTTCCCGCAGAATATCCTGTAGCAGATGTCTGTTGGCATGGCAGAATTTTCCATCGATCTCGTTGTATGCAGCCATAATGCCTTTTACGCCCGCCTCACAACATGCCTTCGCCGCCTGTAAATGGATCTCCCACAGTTCCCTCTCTCCGATCCGCGCTGCGCTGGCATTGACCCCTCCGGTCGTCTCCCCCTGTGCACAAAAGTGTTTTGCAACCACTGCAACGCCCTCTTTCTGGATTCCTGTTACGATCGCCCGCGCGAGCTCTGCCGATAAATATGGATCCTCCCCATAACACTCCTCACTGCGCCCCCATCTTGGGTCTCTTAAAATATCCAGTGTCGAAACCAGTGCAAATCC
>OHCM01000153.1_pt1 | contig 16193 bp, 11 predicted proteins | sample 1566801 | NCBI WGS metagenome assembly OHCM01 (sample SAMEA3879595, study PRJEB24766) | human gut metagenome | biome: human-associated habitat; feature: feces | place: USA | collected 1985/1987 | reverse complement strand
AATCCGGTTCAGGTAAAGAAGTCTACAAAATATATAAAGGTTAAGATTTCTTCCCAGCCTGGTTCACATTATAATCTTACAAATGTAAGCTATCGCAATCCTTTCAGTGTGTTTGCAAGAATGCATAAGAAGGAGATTGCAAAAGCGGGAGCAGCACTGTGGCTTCTTTGTATTTTACTGCATGGAATGGAGTTGATTCCGGCAGAGTATAAAAAGCTTCGCAAGTGGCTGACAGTTTTTGTCTTTCTTGGATTTGTAGGAATTACAGCACTGTATGTATTCTACGATTTTATCTTTGGAGAGCGGCTTTTTATCTATATGGATATGGGCGCAGATACGATGCAGCAGTATTATCCGTATTATCTAAACTGTGTGCGAAGAATTACGGAAGGAACATTTTCCATTTGGAATTGGGATTATGGACTGGGAACCAGTTTTATCAATAATATTTCACAGACCCTTGATCCTTTTGGTCTGTTTGTGATATTAGGCGGCGTGGTACTCGGTATCGGAAAAGTAAGACGGCTTTTGGTAATTGCGCAGATTTTAAAAATTATTATTTCAGCATTGCTGTGCCGCTATTTCTTAAAGCTGTTTCCGGTAAGTGAGAAAGCTGCTTGTATCGGCGGGTATCTCTATGCTTTTAACGGATATTTGATGCTCTGGGGACAGCATTACCTTTTGGGAACCATCTGTATCTATCTTCTTTTGATATTGATTTTTTTAGAGAAGCTGATTCAGGAATTTAAGATAAGATATGTGGCGGGGCTTGGAATTTCCGTTGCAGCATCGATTATCTACAGTTATTACAATACGTATATGGCACTGGCATTTGCGGCAATCTATTGTATATTGCGGCTCTTGAATCCAAATCTTGGAATGAATGTGAAGGAGCGCATCAAAAGAGGCTGCTGCATATTAGGAAGTGTTATATGTGGTGTGCTGACCGGTGCAGTGACGCTGCTTCCGGCGGCATCCTATCTGACTACTAGTTCTTCCAGACTGGATTCGGATGCATCGGCACTGGCAAAATTCTTCGGCGGCCTGTTTTCGTCCTATACCATGGCGCAGAATGCAGAGACAACAGGTAGACTGGTTTCGAATAACCTTTATTATATCAATGATTATAGCTGCATTGATGGCTGGAATAATTATTATGAGATGCCAAATGTGTGCTTTACGATATTTATCTATTTCTTTTTGGGACAGCTTCTTGTACAGAGCATAAAGCGATGTAAGGATGTAAAGAAAATATGGTATGGTGTGTTGATAGCTCTAGTTGGAATTTTATTAATCTTTAATCCGGGTGTTGCCATTGCATTCAATGGATTTGCTTATGCACAGCCGAGATATACCTTTGTGCTTATGCCGATGGCAGCTTTACTGGTTGCTGTGGAGTGGGACAGACTTATGATAAAAAAAGAGTTCAGCTTTACCGGGCTGCTGCTTGGATTGGTAGCCAGCATGTATGTAGTGATTGAAGCATATAACCGGGCATCGGATGAAGTGAAGAAATATGATGCAGTAATTCTTACCTTATTTGTTGCTTTTGCAATTATTTTACTTGCGGTGGGACTTTGGAAGAATCGTCAGGTTCAAAAGGTTGCAGGGAGTCTGTTTTTGGTATGTATTCTGTTATCCACCTGTCTGGAAAGCTATATGACCAATAATAACCGTTGGACAGCATATACCTGGACAGAAGCAATGGGATATGATGGTCATACCATGACAAATGATACGATAGATGCCCTGCAATATTTAAAAGAGCAGGATAAAGGCTTCTTCCGTGTGGATAAAGGATATGCAGCGGTATCTAACTATGGAGATTCCCAGGTCATGGGTTATTCTTCTGTAACAGATTATAACAGTACCATTAACCGGCATCTTGCAGATTTTTATAATATGTTATATACCAAAGTAAAGGTCTCCGATGCCCAGAGGATTTTTGAATACTCGGATGAATCGGAAGTCTATCCAATGAGCCTTATTAACTTAAAATATATTTTATCCATGGGAGAATTGGATTATTCCTGGTGTGAATATGTTGGTAGAACAGGCAGCGTTTATATTTACAGAAATAAGTATGCTGATTCTGCTGCGTCCTTCTATACCAATACGATTTCTAAGAGCGAATGCGAATCTATGGATGAGACAGGACGGAGGCTGCTTTTAAGGGATACCTTAATCGTACCGGATGGAGAGGATGTGCTGCATGATACCGAAACCGGAGAAGTGACACTGGGTTCATTTGTAGCAGATGGAAAATATTTTACCGGAACTATTTCGAATGAAAAGGAAGGCTTTCTGCTTCTTACAATTCCGGACCAGGATGGATGGGAGGTTTATGTTGACGGTAAGAAAACAGAGACTATCAATGGAGATTATGGTTTTCTGGCAGTGAAGATTGCGGCGGGAAATCATGAAGTGAAGGCAGTCTATCATATCCCTTATATGAAACAGGGGGCAATAGTAAGTATTCTTGGAGCATTATTGCTGACAGGTTATTGCCTGTGGCTGTATCACAGGGATAGAAAGAGAAAACAGGGGTAAGGAAAATGAAGGAAAAGTTAAAGAAGATACCACCGAAATATATCGTGGCGGGAGTAGTTCTTATTGTCATGCTGTTGTTGCTGGTAAAGCATCGGAGCATATTCTATAACTCTAATCAGGATAATTATAATGATATGAGTGGGGAAGAGGAAAATATTGCTGCTGAAGATGCAGTGGTGTCACAGTATTTCACAATTTCAGGTAATATGCAGAATATCGCGTTGCTTATGACGAATGATTCCGGAGAGGACGTTACGATTCAGGCAATGCTTAGGGATGCAGAGACGGATGAGGTATTAAGTGCAGTAAAATGTAATGTGCCAAAGTCTACCGGAACAGAAGAAGTGGTAAGCATGGAACTGACCTTAGATGGGGTAGAGGGAACACGAAGTGTATATCTGACGTTAGAAGAGGAGACCAGGGCATCGGAGGTATATTATTGTGCCTTGGCCGGAGATTATGAGCAGACGCTTCTTGTTAATGAAGAGGCAACGGCTGCAAGACTTCGTATGTCGGTAGTCTATGGTGGTGGACTCAATAAGACATTTTTTGTTCTGTTTGCACTGGGAATGGCAGTGGTAATCGGAATCTTTGTAATGCCGGTAAAATGGGCAAAGCCGGAAAATATGGTACTGATACTGGTTTTTGTGATGGGACTTAGCATGGCAGTAATCAATCCGGCATTTCAGGAATGTGACGGACCTTCCCATTTCTACCGGAGCATGGACGTGTCCTATGGAAATATACTTGGTTCCTTTGCTAATCTCACGCATGAGGATGGTGTGATTTATGTGCCGGAAAATGTGCAGGAAATTGCTTATCGGCAGTTGACGCCAAATGGCAGTGAAGGAACTGCCTATATGGAATATTTAAAGAGCCATAAGTTTTCAAAAAATAAGATAAAGATGACTTATTATGATAGTGTAACTTCCGTAGTATACTGGCCACAGGGGCTTGGAATCTTCCTTGGAAGGACGTTCAATTTCAGTATTTATGGTGTAATATTGATGGGACGTATCTTCAATTTGCTGGCATATATGGGACTGGCATATGCAGCGGTGCGGTTTATGCCGTTTTATAAGAATCTTATGGCAATGTTTGCAGTGATGCCTTTAAGCATTTATCAGGCATCCTCTCTTTCCCAGGATGCAGTATTAAATGGTGTGGGCTTCTTATTTGTAGCACTGTGCTGTTACTATGCTTTTGATGAAAAAGTGAAGCTGAACTGGAAGAAAACACTGGTGCTTGGACTTTTATTATTGATGATGTTCTTAAGTAAATATGTCTATGCGTGTCTTGGCCTTTTGGTGTTTATGATACCGAAAGATAAGTTTAACAGCAGAAAAGATTACTGGAAATCCTTTATAATCGCATTACTTCCGTTCGTCATCTTAGGTGGCTATGTTATGCTGCGGGTATCCTCCGGAATCAGCGGCTTGCAGGCAGGTGCCAGCGGCGGTGCAGACACCATGACACAGATGCAGTATTTAAAGATGTATCCGGCTGCGGCAGTAAAGGTTATCATTTCTACCTTGTTGGTAAATATCAATGCATATCTGATGCAGTTAAATATTTTAGGCAGTATGAATTATCCACTGACACTGTTTTTGGTATTTGGACCATGCTTCCTTTTGGGTGTTGGTCTATTAGACGGTCAGGAAGTAAGAGGACGGATTAAGATACGACACCGGATTATTATGCTGCTTGCTTTTATAATCACTTTTGCAGCAATTATGATGGGACTTTATATCGGGGATGGCATTGCCAATCCGGTAGGTTCTTCTGTCATCAATGGTATTCAGGGAAGATATTTTATTCTGATGCTGATATTACCGTTTCTGGCGCTGGGAAGTGACCGGGTGAAACAGGATATCAGACATTTTACGGTAAAATGTTCTGGAATCATGGGCATCATGCTTTTATATGCAGTATTTATGCTGGTGAACACCTGTTACTAAAGGAAGTTAGAATAGAGAAAAGCTAGAATAAGGAAAAGTTGGAACAAAGAAAAACACAGGAAGACTTAAGGAAAAGGGAGATAACATACGATGGGATGGAACTTTGGAACTACAATTTTTTATGGAATAGCAGTGCTGGCACTTTTAAGTGGTGCATTCTTTAGCTATAAGTCAGAGCGGAAGCAGGCAGGAATGACATGGATGGTATTGCTGTTGATTCTGATGAACTGCTATCACACTTTCTGGGCAGCAATACTGAATGTGATTCATATTCCGGTCAATATTATTTCAATGGGAATCATTGATTTGCTTACCGGCGGATTGCTCTGGTTCTTTATCGTAAAGAAAAAGAAATGGCAGAGGTATGAATTTGCCATAGCAGATGCAGCATTTCTTGTAACCGCACTGGCAATTATTGCAGTATTTGCAAAGGTAAGATATGGCGGAATGGCATTAAATATCAATTTCCTGACCATTGACCCGGCAAACCATTTCCGGGCAGCGATGGATTTAGTAGATACCGGAACCGTAACCAGTATGTTTTATGAGACGGTGTTAAATGGACTGCTTTTTGAATTTTTAGCTCCATTTGCACCGGTGGATTATTACTATCGATTCTTCGTCTTAAGTGAACTGATTCAGCTATTGATGTCGGCATTTATCTTCTATGGAATTGCAAGAAGGTTAAGCAAAGACCGGTTTGGCAGAGTGGCAGCTTATGCCCTGTCCTTTATCTATATGATAGGCTATCCGATGTGTTCTATGCTCTATGGCTTTGTTTACCTTGGCATGGGCGTAACGGTTATCGGAATGATTATTATTTTGACAGACGTTTATTTAAAGGATGATATGCCAAAATGGCAGAATATTGTATGTCTGATGTTAGGTTGTCTAGCTATCTTTGAATGCTATGTGATGTTTATGCCGGTTACCTTCTTTGCTTTGATTACCTGCATTTTTGTAAAACAGTTTAAAGTAAAGAAACTGGTATCCAAAGATACCGTGGCAATCTGTCTGACGGTATTCCTGTTCCCATGCATCGTAGGCTTTTATTATACATATGCAGGTATCTTTACCAATGGCGTGACGGTATCTTCTGCACTGGTAAATGAGGGAGCCTGCTACCGGGATTTGTTTTCAAACTTTGTACTGTTTATTCCATTGATGCTCTTTGGATTCTATGGGATGTGTAGGAAGAAGGAGAATAATCTGGTATTGTTTTTAGCACCGTATACGCTTCTGTTTGCTTTATATCTTTTCTTGAAGACAGTAAATGGACAAGCATCTACCTATTATTTTTACAAGATTCATTTCCTGTTGTGGCTGATTGCGTTGGTATTGGTCTATTATGCAGTTGTTTATGCAGAAAAGCAGACAAAGGTATTGATAACCGGAAGCTTTGTGATGTGGGCATTTTTAACAGGAATGTACCTTGGCAAGATAGAGGAGAAAATTGCAGTCCATAATGATTTGATGATTTCTACTTATAAGGCAGAGGATTTTAATGATATTTTGCGTTATAATTATGTATCATTTGGCATGCCGGGTTATTCTAAGGAAAAGGAAGAACTTTATCACTGGGTATATAATGAATTAATCAGCAAGGGTGAAGAAATTGTGCCGATGGCAGGATACTGGGAAGATGATTTATGGTATCAGGCAATTTCAGACCAGCGGTATTATGGCTGGGGACAAAGTGACCCGGATCATACGGATTATTTCAATCACCTGAATGCGTCTGATGCCAGCTATATTCTGGTATTAAAGGACAGCCAGATTTATGCGGATGAACAGGCTTATTTTGATTCATTAGAGAGAATATATGATACCGGGATAGGTTTTGTGGCAAGAAAGGAATTGTATGAGTAAAAAAGTAAATGTATTATTGTCTGCTTATAACGGAGAAAAGTATATTAAGGCGCAGATTGACAGCATTTTAAATCAGTCTTATCCCAATGTGGAGCTTTATGTCAGGGATGACGGTTCGAAGGATGGAACCCTTGCAATTGTAAGGGAATATGAAGAAAAGGGACTGCTTCATTTAGAGGCAGGAGAGAATGTCGGCTTTGTAAAGAGTTTTGAATGGCTCATTGCAAATGGCGGCGAAGCAGATTATTATGCTTTCAGTGACCAGGATGATGTCTGGTTTGAAGACAAGATTAAGATGGCTGTGGAAAAATTAGAACATGCAAGGGAAAATGTGCCGGTATTGTATTTTTCCAATTATGATTTCTATGACGGAGATTTAAATTTCATGGCGCACCGGGATGGCAGGACGCCGAATATTTCTTTTGTGAATTCATTGGTGGATTGTGTGTCTCTTGGCTTTAACAGTGTATTTAACCGCAAAGCAAAGGACATGGTGACAGAGCAGATGCCGGAAAAATCTACCGGACATGACTGGTGGATGTATATGGTCTGTGCCGGAATGGGAGAAGTAATCTATGATGAGCGTCCGACGGTAAAATACCGCAGACACAATAATAATGTCAGTGATGGTGGGGACAGCTTTATTAAGTTTCAGATCTGGCGTTTTAAACGTTTTTTCTTGAATCACTATTTCCATCATATTCATGAGCAGATTAAGGAATACGGTGAACTTTACAATGAAAAACTGACCCCGGAAAATCAGAAGGCACTGGCACTTTTTACCAGGGATGGTTTTCATCCGCTGATTGCACTGCGCAAGGTTTTTTATCCGAAGAAGTTAAGACAGAAAGTCGTAGACGAGATATTTGTGCGTCTGGTATTCCTCATCGGAAGGCTATAAGTTGCAAATTTTAAGAAAACATAGTAAACTGTATAAGTTAACAAGAAGGAGCAACGATGAAATTTACTGTTTTAATCGTAACCTATCATCCGGACTGGAAGAAATTATTAGTTACACTGGATTCTGTCATGGCACAGACCTTTAAGGATTATGAAATCGTAGTCTCAGATGATGGTTCAGAAGAAAACTGTTTTGATAAGATAGAAGCATATTTTGCGGCACACCAGTTTACAAATTATACCCTTATTCATCATGAGAAGAATCAGGGAACAGTAAAGAACCTCATAGATGGTCTGGCAAAAGCAAAGGGTAAATATGTCCGGGATTTTGGACCGGGGGATGCATTCTATAATGAACATACCCTGCAGCAGGTGTATGACTTTATGGAAGAGAATCAGTATGAGTCCTGTTTTGGGCTGATGAGGGGCTATTGCCGCAGGGAAGATGGCGGTGTAGATTATGTGGAATTTCCGCATCCCTTTGATTTATCTCCATATAAGAACTGGAATGAGGATAAGATTGTAAAGAATCTGGTGCTGTATCGGGACAATGCTTCCGGTGCATGTACCTGTTATACCGTAGACTATTATGTGACTTATCTTAAGAAGATAGAGGGAACGGTCATTTATGCAGAAGATATTTTTCAGATGATGGCAGGCTTAGATGGCAGACCGATGCATTTCTTCCCGGATTATTTGGTATGGTATGAAGCCGATACCGGAGTATCCACTAAGAAGAAAAGCAGCTTCTCAGAGCTTCTTGCACAGGATGTAGACCGGTTCTATGCCATGATTCAGGAGCAGTACAGCGATAATCCATATGTGAAGAAGCAGAAAAAGGTATTGGGATTATATAAAATCAGAAACCTTTATCTTCGTACTTTGTTACGGCTGTTCCGCAATCCGGATGCCATCCGTTATCTTGTAAGCCATATGCTGCAGGTGCGAAAAGGCACATACCAGCCATCACATCAGCAGAAGGGATTTTTGGATAATCCGGAATTCGGCAAAGAAAAAGCAGAGTAAGAAAAGAATTAAAATAGAAAGTGAAGCACAGCAATGTGGAAGAAGGAGAATGTCCATGGAAGTGATTAAGTACAGATTTCAGCAGCATGGGGATGAACGCGGTCAGCTGGTAGCATTGGAAGAGATGCGTGATATTCCATTTGAAATTAAGCGTGTTTACTATATGTATGATACCGTAGATGGTGTACGAAGAGGCTATCATGCACACCGGTGTTTAGAACAGATTCTGATTCCGATTCATGGAACCTGTAAGATTCATCTGGATAACGGCAGTGAGACGGCAGAGGTCTTATTGGACAAGCCATATGAAGGCTTATATATTGCAAATAATATGTGGCGGGAAATGTATGATTTTTCCGAGGATGCAGTGCTGATGGTACTGGCATCAGAATATTATGATGAAAATGATTATATCAGGGATTACGATAAATTCCTTGCATTTGTAAAAGAGGAAAATAAGGATAAGTAAAGGAGAATTGCCATGAAAATACCATTTGTGTCATTTGAGAAAATGCATGATGAAATCAAGGACGAACTTACCGGAAAATTTCAGCAGGTTTTAGCAAAAAACTGGTTTATCCAGGGAGAAGAATTAGCAAAGTTTGAAGAAGAGTATGCCGCATATTGTGGCGTGAAATACTGTGTCGGTGTAGGCAACGGACTGGATGCACTGTTTCTTCCACTGAAAGCATATGGAATCGGGACAGGCGATGAAGTCATTGTTCCATCCAATACCTTTATTGCAACTGCACTGGCAGTTTCTTATACAGGTGCAACTCCGGTATTTGTAGAGCCGACTTTAGAGTCCTTTGACATTGACCCGGCAAGAATCGAAGAGAAGATTACCGATAAGACCAAAGCAATTATGGCAGTACATCTTTATGGACAGCCGGCACCAATGGATGAAATCATGGAGATTGCAAAACGTCACAATCTGAAAGTAATCGAAGATTCTGCACAGGCACATGGCGCACTCTATAAGGGAAAACATGTGGGAAGTCTTGGAGACGGAGCCGGATTCAGCTTTTATCCGGGCAAGAACTTAGGTGCATTAGGAGATGCCGGAGCTTTTGTAACCAATGATAAAGAGCTGGCAGATAAAGTACGTGCCCTTGGCAACTATGGTTCTGATTATAAATATCATCATATCTATCAGGGAAATAACTCCAGACTGGATGAGATGCAGGCAGCTTTCTTAAGAATTAAATTAAAGAACTTAGACCGCTGGAATGCAAACCGTATTGAGACAGCAGAGAAATATCTTGCCGGAATTAAGAATCCGGAAATCGCTCTGCCAACTATAATGCCGGATACGAAGCATGTATTCCACATCTTTGCAATCCGCTGTGCACGCAGGGATGAATTAGAGAAGTTCTTAAATGAAAAGGGAATTGTAACCAATAAACATTATCCGATTCCAATGCATCTGCAGGGCGCATATGAAAGCCTTGGCATCAAAAAGGGAGAGCTTCCACTGGCAGAAGAGATTTCTGCAACAGAGCTTAGCATTCCGATGTATTATGGAATGACAGAGGAAGAAACCGGATATGTCATTGATGCAATCAATGCATTCAAATAGAAGAGGAGAGACTATGTTTCGATTTGAAAAATATGAGGACAGTTTAGAGGAACAGTGGGATAAATTTATCGCAGAAAAATCCATAAACGGAACCTTTTTACAGAGCCGCCGGTTCTTCAATTATCATCCGGCAGGCAGATTTAAAGATGTATCTTTGGTAGTATATAATGAGAAAAATAATATCGCAGCCCTGATTCCGGCATGTGAATTGGAGCAGGATGGGAAAAAGGTATTTTTCTCCCACAAAGGAACCACCTTTGGCGGTATCATTATCGACAAGAAGCATCACAATGCCAAACATGTAGTGGTATTAGTAGAAGAATTAAAAGATTATCTTAAGGAGCAGGGCTATAACGAGGCTTATCTTAAGATGACTTCCGATATTTTCTCAGAAGTAGAAAGTGATTTATTCCAGTATGCATTCCAGCATGCAGGCTATACGGAGCATAAGGAACTGAGTACTTATGTAAACTATGCTACCTATAAAGAGGCAATTCTATCTAACTTTGCACAGGGAAAACGTACCAATGTACACAACTGTGAGAAGGAAGGTCTGGAATGCAGACCGCTGACGACAGATGATGAGATTAAAGAATTCTATGATATTCTCTGTGAGAACCTTTCCAAGTATGATACCAAACCGGTACATACTTTAGCAGAGCTTTTAGATTTCAAGAATGACCGTTTTCCGAAGGAATGTGGATTCTTTGGCATCTTCAAAGAGGAAGAAATGTTAGCGGGTTCCATGATGTTTTATTTCGATAAAGTAGGCTGTGCCCATACACAGTATCTTGCTGCAAGACAGGCGTTTAATAAATTAAGCCCGATGACCTTTATGTATTATTCCATGATTGTGGAAATGAAGAATCGTGGCTATAAACGGATTTCCTGGGGAACAGCAACCGAAGATTTGGGTAATTATCTGAATATGGGACTGATTACCAGTAAAGAAGACTTCGGAAGTTCCTATTGTAATAACCTGACCTACTCAATTACATTGTAGGCACTGGAGGATAGTATGAAAGTAAGCGTCCTTGTGACTTTTTATAATCAGGAAGATTATGTGGATGAGGCATTGCAGAGTGTCTTTGACCAGAAATGTGATTTTGATTTTGAGGTGCTGATTGGTGATGATGGTTCTACCGATGGCACTATGGCAAAATTACAGGAATGGAAGCAGAAATATCCGGACAGAATGGAAATCTATGTGATGGACCGGGAACCTGGTGTGAAATACAACAGCAGCCAGCGGGCATCAAGAAACCGTCTGAACCTTTTGCAGTATGTGAAGGGTGAGTATTTTGCTTATCTCGATGGAGATGATTTCTACATCGATGACCATAAACTGCAGAAGCAGGTAGAGATTATGGATCAGCCGGAAAATGCAAAATATGCAGTCTGTGCCCACAATGTCTATGCCTATGATGAGAAGACGAAAGAAAATACCCCATTTTTAAACTGCAATCATACGATGAAATTAAAGGGAAAAACCTATTGGGGACGTTTCTATTTCCATCCGGATTCTATTCTGATGCGAAGTGCCTATATCAAGGATATTCCGATGGATGTGGTAGCAGATTATTTTAATGATAATACCATTACGTTCTGTTTTATCAAGCATGGGGATGTATATTATATGCCGGATATTATGGCGAGCTATCGTCAGACCGGAGACGGCATCTGGACGGGAAATTCCCGGTTTATCAACTATCTTAGAAATTTGATGGACTATGACTTGGAGCAGAAGATTGCACCGGAATTTATCCGCTACAGTCTCGTACGTCACCGGGCAGATATGAGTTTCATGCATAAATGTAAGGAACAGCCAGCCGGAGAAAAGGTGGCTTTCTATGAGGAAAAGATAAAAAAAGACGGACTTACAGTATCCGAGGCGTGGTTAGAATATTGCAAGACCGGAAAGATGTCTGATAAAAAGGCATTAAAATTATACCGGAAGGCAATGCTTTGGTATTTTGTATGCCATGTAAAATGGCTGTTCATTGACAGTTTATTATTGCACAATTAGGATATCTGGAATGGATGGAATCAAAGATGAGTGAGAAGAAAAAATTTGGCTTTGTGGTATTGCATTATTGCACTCTTGATATGACAAAGAAGTGTATTGCGGCAATTCAGGAGAAAATGGCACAGGCTGATTATGAAATTGTGGTAGTAGATAATGCGTCCGGCAACGGAACCGGCAAAGATTTAGCAGAGTGCTATAAAGACACAGAGCATGTAAGTGTTCTTTTGAGTAAGGAAAATCTCGGCTTTGCCAAAGGCAACAATCTTGGCTATGTATATGCAAGAGAAGATCTGCACTGTGATTTTATCTGCGTGATGAATAATGATGTGATTTTATTGCAGGATAACTTTGCACAGCTGGTGGAGGCAGCCTATGAAGCACATCAGTTTGCAGTAATGGGACCGCATATTGAATTAAAGGATGGCAGGGAAAATGCCATGTATTATGAAATTGCATCCATTGAGGGTTTGAAAAAAGAACGCCATGTATATGAGACGAGATTAAAACACATTACCTCTTCCATTTATCCACTTTGGAATCTTTGGGACAGAGCAAAGCTGCTGCTTCGCATCTTCCTTGGAAAGATTCATGTGATGCCGGAATTAAAGAAACATGAAGACTGCACAGAAGGCTCCTTGGAATATCAGGATGAGCTGGTACTGCATGGCTGCTGTCTGATTTTCTCGCCGATTTATCTTACAAAATATAAAGATGCATTCGTGCCGGATACCTTTATGTTCCGGGAAGAAGAACTTTTATATTTAAGATGTAAAGAAGCGGGAATACCGATGGTATACTGTCCGGAGGTAAGAATTCTTCATCTTGAGGATATCTCTACGGATTATATTTATAAGACCGAGCGTAAAAAAGAAATCTTTAATCTGGAGAATCAGATTAAATCGCTTGGAATTCTCTTGGAACATTTAGAGGTAATGCAGAAGTAACAGCGAGGACATATTGTGAAAGAAGTAAAATCAATCAAATTTAACTTTATAATGAATCTGATTCGGGTTTTGATGACGATATTATTCCCACTGATTACCTATCCGTATGCAACGCGGGTACTGAATTCTGCCGGAGTAGGACGGGCTGCCTATGTAGCATCCATTGTCAGCTATTTTCAGCTGATAGCATCCTTTGGTGTCAATAATTATGCCATTACAGAGGGCGCAAAAATCCGTGATGATAAAGCAAAATTAAATAAATTTGCTTCGGAAATGTTTTTCATCAATCTGGTATTTACGGTGCTTGCCTATATCGGATTTGCAGGTGCGTTGTTCCTGCCGAAGTTTGATGGCTATGAAATGCTGCTGTTAATCAGCAGTTCTACGATTCTATTTACCACCCTTGGTATGGAATGGCTTTATGAACTGTTGGAAGAGTATGAATATATTACGATTCGTTCCGTTATTTTCCAGGTGGTAGCACTTGTAATGCTATTTGTGCTGGTGCGGAATGAAGGTGATGTGGCATGGTATGTGGTATTGACTGCGGTATCTACCGTTGGCTCCGGTGTGCTGAATTTTATTCACAGCAGACATTACATCCATTTATTTGAAACAAGAGTCCATTGGGCTGATATCAAGGTTCATATGAAACCGATGGTATATATGTTTGGCGTTTCGATTGCATCTGTTATTTATCTCAATTCCGATATTACAATGTTGGGATGGATGAAGGGAGATAAGGATGCGGGAATCTATACAACGGCATCGAAGATGAATCAGGTTTTGTGTACGCTGATTAAATCTCTGAGTACGGTTATCATGCCCCGGATGGCATATTATCTTGAAAATGACCAGAAGGATAACTTTGACCGGCTGTTAAAACAGGCATTCCGTTTTATGATGATGTTAATTGTACCATGTATGGTGGGTATGCTTTTGATTTCGCCGGAAGTTATTCATCTGATATCCGGTAAGAATTACAGCGAGTTTTTCCCGAGTGTTACAACATCGAGAATTCTTGCCATCAATTTGTTCTTCTCGCCGATTAACGGCTTTATTGCATATCAGATATTTATGCCAAAGAAGAAAGAGAAGATTATTTTCTGGGCAACCTTGGGTGGTGCAATCAGTAACCTTATCATTAACTACCTGCTGATTCCGGTATTAAGCTACGATGGAGCAGCAATTGCTACCGTACTGGCAGAGGCAATGGTAATGTTAATCTGCATTATCTTAGGACATAAGATGATACCGTTTAAGGGAATGATGCAGGGTGTCTGGAAATATGTCATCGCATCCGTTCCGATGGTCATTGCATATGTGCTGTTTCAGAAGGTAACTTTCAGCAGTTATTTGATTTATATGTTACTGATGATTATCATTGGAGTAGTAACCTATGGCATTATGCTTTTAATCTTAGGGGATGAACTGGTGCGTGAAGAAGTACGCATGATATTTGGAAAATTGAAACACAATGAAAAATAAGGAGGATACACATGAAAATTGCAGTAGCAGGAACCGGTTATGTGGGATTGTCAAATTCCATTTTATTAGCACAGAATAATGAGGTATGGGCAGTCGACATTGTTGAAGAGAAGGTCGATCTGATTAATCATAAGAAATCTCCAATCGTCGATAAGGAGATTGAAGAATATTTAGCAGAGAAACCATTGAATCTGCGGGCTACCACAGATGCAAAGGCAGCATATGAAGGAGCAGATTTTATTATCATTTCCACTCCAACCAACTATGATGAGAAGAAGAATTACTTTGATACATCATCCGTAGAAGCCGTAATCAAGCTGGTTATGGAATATGCACCGGATGCAATTATGGTTATCAAATCTACAGTTCCGGTTGGCTATACCGAAAAAGTAAGAGCGCAGTTTGGCAGCAAAAATATCATCTTCTCTCCGGAATTCTTAAGAGAAGGAAGAGCATTATATGATAACCTCTATCCATCCCGTATCGTAGTGGGATATCCGAAAGAGGATGAAAGCTTAAGGGCAAAGGCAGAAGAGTTCGCGGGCTTATTAAAACAGGGTGCTATCAAAGAGGATATTCCGGTATTATTAGCACACCTCACCGAGGCAGAAGCAATCAAATTATTTGCAAATACTTATCTTGCACTGCGTGTTTCATATTTTAATGAGCTGGATACCTATGCAGAGGTAAGAGGATTAAATACCAGACAGATTATCGAAGGCGTAGGCTTAGACCCGCGAATCGGTAACTATTATAACAATCCGTCCTTCGGATATGGCGGATACTGCCTGCCAAAGGATACCAAGCAGTTACTGGCAAATTATGCGGACGTTCCAAATAATATTATCGGAGCAATCGTTGCGGCCAATACGACAAGAAAAGATTTCATTGCACAGCAGATTTTAGATAGAAATCCTTCTGTAGTAGGTATTTATCGTCTGACCATGAAGAGCAACAGTGACAACTTCCGACAGAGTTCGATCCAGGGAGTTATGAAACGGATCAAAGCAAAAGGTGCGAAAGTAGTGATCTATGAGCCCGCATTAAAGGATGGGGAAACATTTTTTGGAAGCCGGGTCGTCAATGATCTTCAGAAATTCAAGGATATGAGCCAGGCGATCATTGCCAACCGCTATGATAAGTGTCTGGATGATGTAGCAGAAAAAGTATATACAAGAGATATTTTCCGCAGAGATTAAAAGGTTTATTGCGTTTGTTTAAAGAAGGGAGTTGATACCGTATCAGTAAATATGTTGAGATTATCCTAACCGATTTCAAACAGCCGGTCTTTTATATAATACCGGCTTTCTTGTTGAGTCTTGTATTTGTGGTATCGTTTACATTTGCATATAGGGTTTACAAAAGGGAAAAATACCCACTTCAAAACTCCGCAATATGGACCTTGTTTCTTTGTTACTGGCTGGTTCTGATCCAGACTGCTTTCTTTTCCAGGGAGTCGGGCAGCAGGAAGCAGATCAGTCTGATATTGTTTGAAACCTGGGGACACAGTGTGCAGGCTCATGCTTATTTTATAGAGAACATTTTTATGTTTATTCCCTTTGGAATTTTGGCGCCGGTTTTATTTAAACGAATGAAGAAGATGTACTGGTGTGTACTTGCTGGCTTTTTGATGTCCTGTACGATTGAAATATCCCAGCTGCTTACACAGAGAGGATATATGCAGATTGATGATGTGCTTACCAATACAGCAGGGGCGATGGCGGGATGGCTGATCTGGAAGATCGTCACGCTTCTGACAGGCTTTTTGAAGTCCGAATTCACTTGAATAAACCCTGACTCTCGGATATACTAGTACAGAAAGCGAGACCGGAGGTTATTAAAAAAATGGATAA
>OHCM01000101.1_pt1 | contig 20785 bp, 17 predicted proteins | sample 1566801 | NCBI WGS metagenome assembly OHCM01 (sample SAMEA3879595, study PRJEB24766) | human gut metagenome | biome: human-associated habitat; feature: feces | place: USA | collected 1985/1987 | reverse complement strand
TAATCCATTGTAACCGCAAAAGTCCTGGATTTTACATCAGATACAGCGACTCGTGCCCAAGACAATAAGTTGATTACGCCATAAACGACCGCAGTTGATCTGATTCTTGTTCATGCACAACAGTCTGAAAATAATATTTTTATATAGCTTGCGCCACAATTCACGGTCTTCCTCATACGAAGAAGTCTCACTGGCCATATATTCCTTATATATATCGCTTTCTAAGATTTTATCACATAAAGTCTTTACGAAATCAGCTTCATTCTCCCAAGTTTTCTTCTGATTGTTCGAAAACTCCAGCAGTTGTTTGTTTACCTCCAACTGTGCAATAAAGCGGTTTTCTACAAATTTAGTGTTGGGAAACAATTCTTCCTTAGTAGGAACCAGTTTGTTTTTCGCAGCATTCAGTCGTTTGTTAGCCTGTTTAGTTACCTCTACCATTAAAAGCAGCAGATAGTTGTATAAGTCATACGCTTTAGAAAGGCTGAAAAATAACTCTTTTTCCGCTGTATCCAAGTTTTTGCCTCCGTTCTGATAATAAGCATAGACTATCTGAACTATCTTAAGACGAATAAGAACTCTATTTATCATAATTCACATAAAATTATTAAGGAGTTGCAAAAGTAGGTATTTTCATTGATTTTACATAACATAATTACATTTTTTAATGTAAAATTTACATAGAGCTATCTAAATCGCTTTTTTCATCGAAGTTTATCCGCAAATTTTTTGCCCATTTAAAAAAAATGTCCAATTTTGAAGCCGATTTATAAAGATACTTAAGTTATGGAAGATTATAAAAAGAAAAGTGTAGTGGATGGTGACAAAGAAATTGTTTTTTCAAAAGCAATTAAAGCCGGCAAACGTATTTATTATTTAGATGTGAAGAAAAACCGAAAAGATGAAATGTTTTTGGCTATTACCGAAAGCAAGAAGATTGTTTCGGGAGAAGGTGATGACTCGCAAGTAAGCTTCGAAAAACATAAGATTTTTCTATATAAAGAAGATTTTGAGAAGTTCATGAACGGTTTACAACAGGCTATACAGTTTATTGCCGAAGAGCAAGGTCCTATTGAACCTCATCACACTGAAAATGAAGAACAGGAAACAACCGAAGATGCGCACAAACCGCTTAGTCCGAATGAAATTAAAATAGATATCGATTTCTGATTCCAACCGATAAAGAAAGCACAATGATAAAAAAATTGTGCTTTCTTTTTGTCAAGTCGGAAATAAGCAGTAATTTTGCACCGCTTTTTCAAGCTCATCGTGTGATATACCACATCGTGTGATGGCGAATTAAGCAATAAGATCAACTTAATTTAGAGTAACACAAAAAATTTAAAAACAATGAAATCAATTGAAATTAAAGGTACTGTCAGAACAGACGTAGGAAAGAAAGCAACTCACGAATTGCGTAAGAACAATGGTGTTCCTTGTGTATTGTATGGAGTGCAGAAAGACGAAAACGGCTTGCCCGTAGCTACTCACTTCTCCGTTCCCACCGAAGGACTCCGTAACTTGGTATACACACCGCACATCTATGTTGTAGACTTGAACATTGATGGTAAAATAGTAAACGCTATTTTGAAAGATATCCAGTTCCATCCTGTAACGGATGCAATCCTTCACGTTGACTTCTATCAGATTGATGAAGCCAAACCTATTGTTATGGAAGTTCCTGTTCAGCTGGAAGGTTTGGCAGAAGGTGTACGTGCCGGTGGTAAATTGGCATTACAGTTGCGTAAACTGAAAGTGAAAGCTTTATACAATGTAATTCCTGAACGTCTGGTTGTTGATGTAACTTCTTTGGGTCTGGGCAAGACTGTCAAAGTGGGCGAATTAAGCTATGAAGGTTTGGAATTGATTAACGCTAAAGAAGCCGTTGTTTGCGCAGTTAAATTAACTCGTGCCGCTCGTGGTGCTGCTGCAACTGCCGGCAAATAATCAGTAACCTTTTAATCCTTATCAATGAAATATTTGATTACAGGACTGGGTAATATAGGTGAAGAATACCGAAATACCCGTCACAACATAGGATTCACAGTATTGGACGCCCTTGCAAAGGCGTCCAATCTTGTTTTTACTGACGGACGTTACGGAGCCACTGCCACCCTCTCGCTCAAAGGACGCCAGCTTATCCTGCTGAAACCGTCTACTTACATGAACTTGAGTGGAAATGCAGTGCGCTACTGGATGCAAAAAGAAAACATTCCGTTGGAAAATGTGTTGGTAGTGGTGGACGACCTCGCCCTTCCTTTCGGTACATTACGTCTGAAAGGAAAAGGCAGCGATGCCGGACACAATGGTTTGAAACATATAGCTGCTACGCTGGGTACACAGGATTATGCCCGTCTGCGCTTTGGTATCGGCAACGATTTTCCCCGTGGCGGACAAATAGATTTTGTATTAGGTCACTTCACTGATAAAGATTTGAAGACCATGGACGAACGTGTAGCAACGGCTTGCGACATAATTAAGAGTTTTTGTCTGGCAGGCATCAGTATAACAATGAACCAATACAATAAAAAGTAATGGCTGAAGCAAGAATTGATAAATGGCTATGGGCCTCACGTATATTCAAGACCCGCACTATCGCTGCCGAAGCATGCAAGAAAGGACGGGTTTCCATCAACGGTACTCAGGTGAAGCCGTCGAGAATGATAAAGCCGGGAGAAGTGATACAGGTAAAGAAACCGCCTGTCACGTACTCATTTAAAGTTTTACAGGCAATAGAGAAACGTATAGGTGCCAAATTGGTTCCTGAAATACTGGAGAATGTAACGACTCCGGAACAATATGAATTGCTGGAAATGAGCAAAATCAGCGGTTTTGTTGATCGCGCCCGCGGAACAGGACGTCCCACTAAAAAGGACCGTCGCAGTATGGAAGAGTTCATTACTCCTGAATATTTCGGTGACGATGACTTCGACTTTGAATTTGATTTCGAAGAAAAAGAGTGATTAGTTAATAGTTAGTGATTAGTGGTTAATAGCGGATGCATACACCGCAGGCACTAATCACTAACCACTAATCGCTACTACAGATTTTTCTTTATAGCTTCAATCATTTCTTGATATTCCGCATCAGCCAGATAAACTTTTCCCGGATTCATCTGAAATACACCTCCATAATCAGGTCCATCCACATACTTGGGGACCAAATGAAAATGCAAGTGAGAAAGTTTGTCACTATACGCTCCGTAATTTATTTTTTCAGGATGGAAAGCCTTGTCCATGGCACGGGTTACACGGGTAACATCTGCCATAAATGCGTTACGTTCTTCATCACTCAGTTCAAACAAGTCGTTTACATGATCTTTATAAGCAACAAGGCAACGTCCGCGATAGGTTTGTTCCTTAAAAAGGAATACACGTGAAACACTCAGTGGCGCTATTTCAATCATTAAATTGTGCAATGTCTCATTGTTCTGACAATACAGACAATCTTTAGGATCACTTTTCATGGTTTTCTTATGTATTAAAATTAATTATTCTTCCTCTTTTTCTTTCTTACCCAACAAACGGTACACATCATCCCGTTCGCCTACCACCCATACCACATCTCCTTCCGTAAAAGGTACATTGATATCAGGGGTCATCAGCGTACTATCTTCTTTTTCGACGCCTACTACCAGACATTTGTACTCATCCCGGATACCACTTTCTTTGATATTCTTACCCAAGAAAAATGAGTTACGATCTATAATGAACTGTTTCAGACTCATTTCACGCCTTTCCAAATCTTCCTCTTCGGCGGCGGCTGATACTCTTTCTGCCTGACGGGCAAACTCGCCCAACTGCTCATCCGTACCGATTACCTGTATGGTGTCACCGGGAAACAGACGTACATTTGCCCCAGGAATATTAATACGATGCATTCCACGAATGATAGATGCCACATGCACTCCGTATTTATGCCCTAAATTCAATTCTCTTAATGTATGTCCCGCCCATAAGGAATCCGCAGGTATCTCAAAATCCGAAAGATGTAAGTCGCGGGACAACAAATGTCCTTCATACTCAGGACGTTTCTGGCCTGTAAATTCAGCATGCACATCTCTGAAACGCAAATTCTGAATAAAAGTACGCTCCATGAATATAGATTGTTTCTTTAGCCATCGCGAGAACATCATCATACCTACCAAAACAACAGCTATACCGATCAGCAAAGTCGTGGAAGCCTGAAAAAGTTTCTCTATCACAAACATCACAAACATGACAGCTATCATTATACGGAGTAAAATGGTAGAAATCAAGGGTGCCCGGTTGAAACGATTATCCTGCCATAACGCCTGAAACTCTACAGAGTGGTTTTTCTTCATAATAATGGCACGCAAGAAAGGTGCGATGCAAACGATAGTAAAAACAGCTCCTGCCAGATTTGCCCAAAAGACAGGCAGACTAGCCCGGAACAATGGAATAATAAAATGGAATGAAAGTGTAATCATAGCTATACACAATACGGAATAAACAGCTACAATCCTAGCTATGGCAACCAACAATTTCTTCCAATTGTTTTCATGATTCACCGTTTGCGATCCCGACGAATAACGCTCAAGCATTTTTCTCCATTTGCCGGGCAGACGTTTCTCTACTATATGATAAGCAGGTATCGCCAAACGTATCATATACGGGGTCAGAAATGTGGTAATGACCGAAACAGCCACCACAATAGGATACAAGAAATCACTGGTTACTTTCAGACTTACCCCCAATGAAGCGATAATGAATGCAAATTCACCAATCTGGGTCAGACTGAAACCACATTGCATGGCAACTTTCAACGGCTGTCCCGACAAAATCACGCCACCTGTACCAAAAATAACCTGCCCAAGCAGAATGGCCAATGTAATAATCACAATGGGCCATATATATTCTACAATCATGGCAGGGTCTACCATCATTCCCACAGATACAAAGAAAATGGCTCCAAACAAATCTTTTACAGGGGCCACAAGCTTCTCTATATTTTCGGCCTCCACCGTTTCTGCCAAAATAGACCCCATTATAAAAGCTCCAAACGCAGCCGAAAATCCAACCTTGGCCGCTACAACTACCATACCGAAACACAATGCCAGCGAAACAATCAGCAATGTTTCATTTGCCATCCACTTGCGGGAACGCTTCAAAAATGTAGGAATGATATAAATACCTACCACAAACCATAATATAAGGAAGAATAATAATTTAGCAATGCTATAGACCATTTCACTACCCTCGAAATTCTGACTCACTGCCATTGTACTCAACATAACCATCAAAACAATAGCCAATATATCTTCCAATATCAAAATACTAAGAACCAAACCGGCAAACCGTTGCTGCCTCAACCCCAAATCATCAAAAGCTTTGTAAATAATAGTCGTAGAGGACATGGCCAACATACCTCCCAAATACAGACAGTCCATGCGTTGCCACCCGAAAGACCACCCCACAAAAATTCCAACCAATATCATACAAAATATAATGGTACACGCCGCAATGACCGCTGTCCCTCCTACTTTCACCAATTTCTTGAAACTAAATTCCAATCCCAGAGCGAACAACAAAAATATCACACCAATCTCCGACCATGTATGGATATTGGCCACATCAATGACCGACGGAGTAAGAGGAACATGGGGACTTGCCAAAAAGCCGGCTACGATATAGCCGAGAACAAGAGGTTGCTTTAACCGTTTAAAGACGAGCGTCATGACACCGGCGCAGATCAGAATCAAAGCCAAATCACTTATCAATGGAGCCAATTCAGACATAGCTAATAAATTTTTGATTGCAAAATTAAGAATTATCTATTTATCATATTCTTCATCCTATTATTAATTTTGCATCAAAAGCTGTTTTTATGGAAAGGAACTAACAACAAATGTATATCAGCCATATAAAGAAAAACGCGAATATTCAAAAAATCTGAATATTCGCGTTATATTTGTTATCAGCGTTCTCTTTTCCGGCTTTCGATTTATTTTCTGAACGGGGCCTTTACTACTACAGCTTTCAGCTTGCGTCCGCGCACATCAATAAATATTTCAGTACCTAATGCTGTGTAAGCGGTCTGAACATATCCCATACCAATACCAATCTTACGCATTGGAGACATGGTACCACTAGTTACTTCACCTATTTTCTCTCCATCAGCATTTACCAGTTCATAACCATGACGGGGAATACCACGGTCTACCATTTCAAAAGCAATCAGCTTGCGTTTCAATCCTTCGGCTTTCTGCTTTTCAAGTAAAGCGCGTGAAATGAAATTCTTTCCTTCAACAAACTTAGTAATCCAGCCCAATCCTGCTTCCAACGGAGAAGTGGTATCACTCAAATCATTACCATACAGGCAAAAGCCCATTTCCAAACGTAATGTATCACGAGCCCCTAGCCCGATAGGTTTAATCCCTTCAGGAGCACCTGCTTCAAAAATTGCTTTCCAGATAGCCTGACCGGCTTCGGGATAAAAATAAAGCTCGAAACCACCTGCACCGGTATAACCGGTATTCGAAATAATCACATCTTTCTGACCGGCGAACTCACCTGTGGTAAAAGCATAATAAGGAATTTCAGACAAGTTGACCGGAGTCAGTTTTTGCAAAACTTCCATAGCCTTCGGTCCCTGAATAGCAAGCTGTGCCATATGGTCGGATGCATTTTCCAATTCCGCACTCACTGTGTTATGACTGACACACCAGTTCCAGTCTTTCTCAATATTGGCTGCATTTACCACCAACAAGTATTTTTCGGATTCATAGTGATATACCAACAGGTCATCAACAATACCTCCCTCCTCATTAGGGAAACAAGTATATTGCGCTTTACCGACAGGCAAAGTTGCTACATTGTTTGAAGTCACTTGCTGCAAAAACTCCAACGCATTAGGACCTTTTACCCAAAATTCACCCATATGGGATACGTCAAAAACACCTACGGCATTACATACTGTAAGGTGTTCATCAATAATTCCCGAATATTCAATAGGCATATTATAACCTGCAAATTCGTGCATTTTCGCCCCCAAGGCAATGTGTGTTTCGGTAAACGGAGTTGTTTTCATGTTATTACTTTACTATTTTAAGGTTAATAAATTACTTATCTTGCCACCAACTCAGCAATTTTCACCACTACTTTCATAGCTTTCTCAATAGACTGGATTGGCACGAACTCATATCTGCCATGAAAATTCAAGCCACCGGCAAAAATATTGGGACAAGGCAATCCTTTGAATGAAAGTTGTGCGCCATCCGTTCCGCCGCGGATAGCCTTCACCTTAGGTGTCACGCCCGCCTCTTCCATAGCCTTGAAAGCGACATCAATGATATGCATCACCGGCTCAATTTTCTCACGCATATTGTAATACTGATCTTTCAGTTCCAAGGTAACGGTACCTTCTCCATATTTCTTATTGATGATTTCCGCCCATTTTTTCATATTTTCCTTGCATGCCTCAAACTTGGCACGGTCATGATCACGGATTATATAAGAGATGGTAGTCTGCTCTACTTCACCCGTCATGCCAATCAAATGATAGAATCCCTGATAACCATCAGTACACTCAGGCACTTCGTCCGTAGGCAATAAAGCCACAAACTCATTAGCTACACGCAAAGAGTTGATCATTTTATCCTTAGCATATCCCGGATGTACGTTACGTCCTTTAATAATCACTTTTGCAGAAGCGGCATTAAAGTTTTCAAACTCCAACTCCCCTACTTCACCACCATCCATCGTATATGCCCACTCGCATCCGAATCTCTCCACATCAAATTTATGTGCACCCAAGCCTATTTCTTCATCAGGATTAAATCCCACACGAATTTTTCCATGCTTGATTTCAGGATGTTCTTTCAGATATACCATAGCTGAGATAATTTCAGCAATGCCCGCCTTATCATCAGCTCCCAACAATGTCTTGCCGTTAGTTACAATAAGATCCTCCCCTTTATGATCCAACAATTCGGGAAATTGCTTGGGAGAAAGTATAACGTTGTCTTCTTCACACAATACAATATCTGTCCCATCATAACCATAGACAATGCGTGGGGTGACTCCTGCACCCGTCATATCGGGACTGGTATCCATGTGTGCAATAAATCCGATGGCAGGAACCGGTTTATCCGTATTGGCCGGCCATGTGGCAAACAGATAACCATTCTCATCCAAAGAAATTTCCTGAAAGCCCAATTGTTCCAATTCAGATCTTAAATATTGTGCAAACACCATCTGCTTCGGTGTACTGGGGGTAGCCCCGCTATTCTCATCAGACTGAGTGTCGAAGCTTACATATTTTAAAAATCGTTCTATTACCGTCATTTTTCTTTTTGTTTTAATATTCATACTTGCCTGTAAAAATAGAAAAAGAGCCGTGAATTGCCAAACAAATCACGGCTCTTTTTCATTAATATTTTATTATTTTGTTATTAGAAGCAACTGGAGCCATCAAAACAATGGGTACATACCTTACATTTTGGTAATCCTATCGCTTCTACCAAAGTTTCCAAAGTATTGAACTTCAACGAACTCAGACCAAAGCGGTCGGCAATCATTTGTACCATCTTCTTATATTCCGGCGAATCTGTTGTTGCATATTTTTCCAGATTCTTATTTTCATCGCCTTCAATCTCCTTAATCATCCGGCGGGTAATCAGTTCCAAATCACTCTTTGAAGAAGTGAAACCAATGAAAGGACATCCATAAATCAATGGCGGACAAGCAATGCGCATATGAACCTCTTTAGCACCATAATCAAATAAAATTTTCACATTATCACGAAGCTGGGTCCCACGCACTATAGAATCGTCACAAAACAACACGCGCTTACCTTCCAGCATTGCACGATTAGGTATCAGCTTCATTTTTGCTACCAGTGAACGCATTTCCTGATTGGCAGGAGTGAAACTACGAGGCCAGGTAGGTGTGTACTTGGCAATAGCACGATGATAAGGAATTCCTTTACCTTCAGCATACCCCAATGCCATGCCTACTCCCGAATCAGGAATACCGCAGGCACAATCAACTTCCGAATCGTCCTTCTGCCCCATTTTATAACCACTCATAAAACGTACTTCCTCTACATTTTTTCCTTCATAACATGAAACCGGAAATCCATAATATACCCACAAAAAAGAACAAATCTGCATTCCTTCGTTCGGCTTGCGCATTTGTTCCATTCCATCGGCACGCAAGCGAATAATTTCGCCCGGTCCTACATATTTCTCTATTTCATAATCCAGATTCGGCAAACTGCTTGATTCACTTGTCGCAGCATACGCACCCTCTTTTTTACCTATTACAATCGGAGTACGCCCCCATTTGTCACGTGCTGCTATAATACCATCTTCCGTCAATATCAGCATGGAACATGATCCTTTGATTTTATTAAAAACATTCTCGATACCATCTACAAAATTTTTTCCTTGCACAATAAGCAATGCTATCAGTTCTGTCTGGTTCGTCTTGCCAAGACTCATTTCAGAAAAGTGCATATTAGCCGCCAACAAGTCGCATTCCAATTCCGTAATGTTATTGATTTTAGCTACTGTGACGATGGCGAACTTGCCTAGATGCGAGTTTATCACGATAGGCTGCGGGTCCGTATCACTGATAATGCCGATACCCGAACTCCCTTTGAACTTTGGAAGTTCAGATTCAAACTTCGTACGGAAATAAGAGCTCTCCAAATTGTGGATAGAGCGCATAAAGCCCTCTCCTTGAGCATACGTAGCCAAACCACCTCTTTTTGTTCCTAAATGTGAATTATAGTCCGTCCCGTAAAATAAGTCGGTGACGCATTCAGCCTTTGAGACTGTTCCAAAAAAACCACCCATTCCTTTTTGCGTATTTTTCGTTTAGGGTGCAAAATTACTAAAAAAGTTTGGCTCTGAATGAATAATCATTGCTATTTTTGCATCAAAATGTAGCATTTATGAAATCACTATTACTCATCTTCTTGGGAGGAGGTACAGGAAGTGTACTTCGCTACCTGCTTACCATAAGCATTTATCGCCAGGGAACAACGAATTTTCCGTGGGGTACTTTCGCAGTCAATATTTTGGGTTGCATACTGATCGGGGTATTCTATACCCTCACCTCACGCATTCATATCAACAATGATATAAGACTGATGCTCACTATCGGACTTTGTGGTGGCTTCACCACTTTCTCCACTTTCAGCAACGAAAGTTTGCAATTACTGAAATCAGGACTCTACCCCTCTTTTTTCACATACATCATTAGCAGTGTGGTATTGGGTATCCTCGGAGTAATGCTAGGGATATGGATGAGCGAATAGAGCAAAATAAATATCCCTCCGGCTCTATACCACATAGAACAGGAGGGATTGAAATTGCACCTCAGTTATAAAACCTTATTTTAATCTCAAGACACTTCGTCCGGCTGTAATGGCTGCATTGTTTGCAGGAGTTGACTTACGGGTACAATAATCAAATTCCGCTGTTTTCTCTCCGTTAAATGATTTCCATTTTAATTTCAGCTTCACTGTTTTTCCTTCAGTGTCAGGCAAAGAATCCAAATTAAATGCCACCAGTCCGTCGGCAGGTTCACCGTATACATCACCAAAGGCATTATGGCGGAATTCTACCTCATAAGGATTTTCAGCATCTTTACTCATCAGCAAATTGACAAAATGAGCTTGACTGCGATCCCCCCACATGGTTCTGAAACGCAAAGTCAAATAACCGTCCTCGGCAATTGTCACCCAATCGTTAATCATATCTACAGGGTCAGTACCATACACTTCATCATTCTTATCTCCTAAATCACCGGCAATCGGTTTTGTCAAGATACTGTCTATCCAGTTGATATGTACAGCCTTGTCATACTCTCCGCTTGACTCATTCACCGGATCGAAATTTACAAGAGCCCTTACTTCCTTCTCACCATAAGGAGAATTTTTCATATTGACAGGCAACAGTGTCGTACTGTCATCCAACTGCATAAAAAATGAATTGTCGGCCACCGGTTTCACAGTAACCAATGCATTGGGCCACGCGTATCTGTAATAATCATTATCATCATCATCCAAACAGGATTGAAAGATCATCACAGAAGCAAGTACCGCTACAGACGCAAGCAATTTATTAAAACCAAAAAACTTTTTCATTGTGCTTTTCTTTATTAGTTAATTATTCTAGTTTATAAGTCTTTTCTATTGAAAGAAATGCAGGCTATACCATAATGCTGCACGAAGTTTTGTTAAGAAAACATAATCATCTGACAGTAATGTTACAAACATTCTTCCATTTGCATTTTCTACATCTAAACAAGTGACGCTATAGGCGAACAAAGGGATAATTTTACCGAAATTTAGATCATATCAAATTACTAGTCCTATGATTTTTTTATCTTAAATTTGTTACTGTTTTTTGAAAAGGAAAAGATTTAGAATAAAGAGTTTTATGAAAGCTACTATCGCAAGTCTCATTTTTTTGCTATTGTCATTAGCCGTCTCATCGCAGACTTATAAATATATTGGTATAGAAGAAGGACTAAGTAATCAGAAAATATACAAAATTCAAAAAGACGCGCGTGGATACATGTGGTTCCTCACCCATGTGGGAATAGACCGATATAACGGAAAAGAAATAAAACATTATAAATTAAAAGAAGGCGACAGGGAGCTAGACCCGTTATTGAATATAAACTGGACTTATTTAGATAAAACAGGTACACTGCTGGTCACAGGAAAACAAGGCAGAATTTTCCGTTATGATTCAGGACACGATCGTTTTGTACAGATATACAGTATGTACAATTACTGGAACAAGGACTACCATGCTTTCGTGAGATATAGTTATATAGACCAGGAGAGTAACGTATGGTTGTGCGGCAAATCGGCTATCCACCTTTTTAACATAGAATCCGGACAAAAGCAAAGAATTTCTAACCGGCTGGGAAATATCACCTGCATAGAACAGATAAACAGTGAACATTTTTTTATAGGTACAGACAAAAGAATCTATCTGGTAAAACTGGAAAACGGGAATTTGAAAGAACTCTCCTGCGGCAAACTGGAAATGATGGATATGCACGTACACGAATTATATCTACACCGTACAGCCAACAAACTATTTATAGGCACTTTTGAAAAGGGAGTCTATATATATGACTTAAATATCCAGAAAATTGTACGTCCCGAAGTAGAACTAACAGATGTGAATATTACACGGCTCAGTCCCTTGAACACAAAGGAATTATTAGTAGCCACTGAAGGAGCAGGAGTGCACAAATTAAACATAGATACCTATGAAACCGAACCTTATATCATTGCAAATTATGGTAGTTACAACGAAATGGACGGGAACATTATCAATGATGTATATGTAGACAACGAGCAGCGTATCTGGCTGTCTAGCTATCCTACAGGAATTACCGTCCGCAATAACCAATATACCAACTACAACTGGATAAAGCACTCTATTGGCAACCGGCAGTCACTAGTAAACAACCAAGTAAACTCCATTATAGAAGATAGTGACGGGGATCTGTGGTTTGGAACAAGCAACGGCATCAGCTTATACGATTCAAAGCAAAAGCAATGGCGTTCTTTTCTAAGCTCTTTCAATCACGGACTAAAAAATCAGAACCGCATTTTTATCACTTTATGCGAAGTTTCTCCGGGTATTATATGGGCCGGAGGATATGCATCGGGCATTTTCCAGATTACCAAGAAAAACGGAAACATAGAATACCTCACCCCTGCCCAATCTTTCCATCTGAATGTACGTGCCGACAAATACATACGCGACATTAAAAAGGACAGATACGGGTGCATATGGTCCGGAGGATATTATAATCTGAAATGCTTTAATCTAAAGACACGCCAAGGACGTCTTTATCCCGGACTAGGGTCCGTCACTGCCATTGAAGAAAAGGATAGTACATCTATGTGGATAGGTACCTCCACCAATCTTTTTCTACTGGACCGGAATTCGGGTAAATACAATGAAATACATCTGCCCGGTGGAGCAACCTACATTTATACGTTACACCAAGAAAACAATGGTTTACTCTACATTGGCACCAGTGGCTCCGGACTATTTACTTATGATCCGGTAAAAGAATCAATCAGCGCCCATTACCACACAGAAAACAGCCCGTTAGTATCAAACAGCATTTATGTTATTCTACCCACAAAAGACGGGAATATCTTGATGAGTACCGAAAATGGTATCAGTATTTTCTCGCCTACCAACCGCCAGTTCCGCAACTGGACTCGCGGACAAGGGTTGATGTCCACCTGTTTCAATGCCGGCTCTGGTGTACTACGTGCCAATGGGAACACTGTATTCGGAAGTACAGATGGTGCACTGGAATTCCCCCAAAACATAGAAATGCCCCAAACAGGAGATTCACATATGATATTCAGCGACTTCCATATTTTCTACCAAACTGTATATCCTAATGATCCAAACTCTCCTCTGACTAAAGATATCGACCAAATAGAGAAATTGAATCTGAAATATATGCAAAATACATTTTCTATCCGAGTATCCTCTATCAATTACGATTATCCGTCGGACATACTATATACCTGGCAGTTGGAAGGATTCTACGACGGTTGGACTACTCCAAGTGACGAAGGGACTATCCGATTCACTAATGTTGCTCCCGGTACCTATACACTGCGTGTACGTTCCGTTTCTAAAGAGGATAATAAACACGTGTTGCAGGAGCGGATATTGAAAATTACTGTAGCACATCCCGTGTGGCTCAGTTTTTGGGCTATTTGTATTTATGTCCTGACTATCACTTCAGTAACATACGTCATTTTCCGCCTGCATTCCATGCGCAGAGAAAAGAAGGCCTCGGATGAAAGAACTCGGTTCTTTATCAATACAGCGCATGATATCCGTACTCCGCTGACACTAATAAAGGCACCTTTGGAAGAAATTCAACAAAAAGAAAATTTAAGTGAAGAAAGTCAGGCCAATATGCTTACAGCGATGAAGAACGTGGACACCTTGCTACGCCTCACCACTAATCTGATAAACTTCAGCAAAGCTAATGTATACTCCTCCTCCCTCCGTATATCGGAACATGAACTTAATACCTATATGGAAGGAATATGCCATGCCTTTTATAGTTATGCAGAAGCCAAACAGATCAAACTCGACTACAAAAGCAACTTTGAATATCAAAATGTATGGTTCGACAAAGAAAAAATGGACTCGATCACAAAAAACTTGATTTCAAATGCTATCAAATATACTCCCGCCCACGGTGAGGTACACATTATCATCTGCCATGACAAGGACAACTGGAGCCTGGAGATTACAGACACGGGCATCGGGATTCCTGCCAAAGAACAAAAAAAGTTATTCAAGTTACATTTCAGGGGCAGCAATGCCATCAATGCAAAAATTACAGGCAGTGGAATCGGACTGATGTTAGTATGGAAACTAGTACGTATTCATAAAGGAAAGATCAGCATAGAAAGCGTAGAGAATAAAGGTACCCGTGTAAAGGTTATCTTCCCCCAAAAACAATTCCGAAACCAACAGGTCCCGACAGAAACGGTACAACAAGAAAACGTGGCACCAGTATCTCCTAGTGCAGTCTCTCCCCATACTTATAAAGATCTGTATCGGCAGCATGTTCAAAATACACAGCGTATCCTGGTTGTGGAAGACAATGACGATCTACGCGAATATCTGTTTCATACTTTATCCGAAGCTTATCAAGTGGAAACGTGTACCAATGGCAAAGAAGCCTTAAAAATTATCCCTGAATTTAAACCTGATTTAGTATTATCAGACATTATGATGCCCGAAATGCGAGGAGACGAATTGTGTTCTGCTATCAAAAATAATATACTGACGTCTCATATCCCTGTAATTCTGCTAACAGCATTAAATGATGAAAAGAATATCGTTGAAGGATTAGAAACAGGTGCGGACAAATACCTAATAAAACCTTTTAATATAGGAATACTAAAAGCATCTATAGCCAACATACTGACTAACCGTGCACTCCTTCGCCGCAAATATGCAGATATGGAGTTACATAATGACAGTATTTCCATAAATTATAGCAACACATTGGACCAACAGTTCCTAGAAGCAGTGAAAGAAACAATAACTGAAAATCTAGACAATTCAAGTTTCAATGTGGAGTCACTCTGTGCTTCACAAAATATGAGCCGTTCCAGTTTCTACAATAAACTAAAAGCATTGACAGACCAAGCTCCGGCAGACTATATCCGCCTGATCCGGCTGAAACGGGCAGCACAATTACTATCCGAAGGACAGTATAATATATCCGAGATATCAGATATGACCGGGTTTAATGATGTAAAATATTTCCGCGAGGTATTCAAAAAATACTATAAAATAAGTCCTAGCGGATATAGCAAGGGAGAAATGAAGGAAGAACCGACTAAACCATAAGATTCCTAAAGAAACTTATTTTGAACAAAATTTATCATTAACACATTAATAGATAAAAGAGAAAATGAGTACTTTCGGGGCATTCATCCGTAGTACTTAATAAACTGACTTATGATAGGAAAAATTAAAACGATGGCAATCATCACGTTTTACATAGCTGTATTACTTGTTATTGCAGTGTATTTGCAAGACGGAAGCGGAACATTCTCCCATTTTTTCGAGAATGCAAATCTATACATACGTAATTTGCGTAATATACACGTTCCGGCTTTCCATCAAACTTATGACAATTATCTGCAACTTTTTCCACTCATACTTCTATTCGGACTAAAATTGGGAGGAATAAGAGGTCGTTTCGGATGGAAACGGTTGTTCACTTTCATAGTCCTGTCAGTCATACTGACACAGCTGGTAGTAAACGGATTAAAACTCACCACCGGAGTGCTTCGCCCGGATGCCACAAATTATTTCTCTTTTCCTTCCGGACATACGGCAGCAGCATTTATGGCAGCTACCTTATTGTATAAGGAATATGGGTTCAAAGGATATTGGATAGGATTAGTAGCATACGCAGCAGCTATAGTAACAGGGTTTACCCGTATTCTGAATAACCGTCACTGGCTGTTTGATGTCATCATTGGTGCCGCCTTGGGAATATTGCTTACAGATTTGGCTTTCCGTCTGGTACAACTCATATTCAAAGACCGGGGACTTATCCAGCATAAATAGATACCATAAGCCTGATAACACAACAAATTTAGCACTCATGAAAAAACAAATGATCTTATTAGGAATGTTAATGGCGTTTTGTATGACAGAAGCCAAAGTAACACTGCCTGCATTATTCACAGACAATATGATATTACAACAAAAATCAAATGTCATTTTCCATGGCCATTCATCCACCAAAAAAGAAGTGATAATAACAACAGGATGGAGTAAGCATCCCTATACGACATCACCTGACAAAGAAGGAAATTGGAGAATAGAAATTCCTACCCCATCTGCCGGAGGTCCTTATGAAATCATCATTTCGGACGGGGATAAACACATACTGCAAAATATTTTAATTGGTGAAATATGGTTGTATACAGGAGAATGTGAAACAGAAACTCCCATAGATATAGCCCCCCAACCTTATATCCGTCTGTTTCAGACAAAGAAAGAAATCTCCTTAGTTCCCAAGAAAGATTTACACACTACACAAGAAGGTTGGAAAGAATGCACCTCCAAAAACATAACCGGATTCCCTGCAGTGGGATATTTTTTTGCCAGCCAGTTACAAAAGACTCTGAAAGTACCCGTGGGTATAATAAGTTGTACCTGGAAAGATACTCCTGCAGAAGCATGGGCCAGTTATGATGCGTTAGAAGACCTGCCAAGCTACAACAAAGAAACAGAAATGCTTGAATCCTTGGAGTTCAATCCTGAAAAAATAGAAGCAGAATATGCCCGTAAAAGAGAAAAGTGGTATCAAGCTCTTTACGAACACGATATGGGATGGTGCGATGACCATCAAGTATGGGCGGAACCTGATTATTCGGATGAAAACTGGAAAACAATGGAACTTCCGGGATACTGGGAAGATAAGGGAATGAAAGACTTCGATGGAGTAGTATGGTTCAGAAAAACGATAGATATTCCACGTAACTGGACTAGAAAAAATATCACAATAAATTTGGGGAACATTGCCGATGAAAGCATTGTATATTATAACGGGACTGAAATAGGACGAAACACAAAAGCCGATGTGTCCTGCTGTTACAAAATTCCCTATAAGCTGGTAAAACGCGGAAAGGCTGTACTGACCATACGTGTGACTAATTACAAAAGCAAAGGAGGAATATATGGCCGTCCAGAAGACATGAAACTAAGTATACAAGGCAAGAATCTTATCTCATTGGCAGGAGAATGGAAATACCTGTCCGGTCTCTCATTAAGTGGAATCCCCCCTATACCCATTTCACCAGAAAGTAACCCTAAGTATCCCACAGGATTATTCAATGCGATGATACATCCGCTTACTTTTTTCCCTCTTCAAGGTATTGTATGGCATCAAGGAAAAAGTAATTTGGGAAGCAGCGATGAATATGCAGACTTATTCATGTCATTGATAGCCGACTGGCGCGATAAATGGCAAAAACCACAAATGCCTTTCTACTTTGTACAACTGTCCAATCATGGGAAAAAAGAAGAAATACAAGATGATTCAGACTGGGCGGCCATACGTGAAGCACAAGCACAGGCTTTACACTTGAATCATACAGGCATGGTAGTAACCACCGATATTGGAAAAGGAAAAAGCAATACCTTCCAAAGCACTCTGGAAACAGGTCTTCGCCTATCACAGCTAGCATTAAAACAAACCTACGGAAAAAGAAAAATGCCTCAATATCCGGTTTACAAAAGCTACAGCATCGAAGGAAATACCCTTCGTATCCATTTTGAAAATCTAGGAAAAGGATTCCTGCATCCCGATCCAGTACGCGGATTTATAATTGCAGGTACAGATAGGATTTTTTATCCGGCAACAGTAACAGTAAAAAAGAAAGAAATAATTGTACAATCACCCGATGTACCTCATCCTGTAGCCGTGAGATACAATTGGGCCAACCATACTGACGGTGCTTTATTCGGAGCATCAGGTCTGCCAGTAGCCCCATTCCGAACAGATAATTGGTAATTATCGCAAGCTATATGAATAAACACTTAGATAATTCCTGTATATTTGCACTCTTTTAGAATAAACAAAGAAAAACAATGGGAATGGTAATAGGTATAGACGTAGGCGGAAGTACCACCAAAATAATAGGTGTGGATAAAGAAGGCATAAAACATCCTATGATTGTAAAAGCCGAAGATCCTATCACTTCGTTATTCGGTGCTTTCGGCAAATACATATATGATAATGGAATCAGCTTAAACGACATTGATAAAGTCATGTTGACAGGAGTGGGAAGTGCTTACGTAAACCAACCATTATATGGACTCTCTACTGATCATACGGATGAGTTTCTAGCAAACGGCCTTGGAGCTCACTATGACTCCCAACTACAAGACCTTATTGTAGTAAGCATGGGTACCGGCACCTCTTTTGTAAAAGTGGAAGGAGGTGAAAATATATCTCACATAGGTGGTATAGGTATTGGCGGAGGAACCATTCAAGGACTATCTCGCCTGTTGTTAAAAACACAGAATATTCATCAAGTGGTGAAGATGGCAGAGAAAGGTGTAATAGAAAATATTGATTTGCAAATCAAGGATATTTGCAACACTCCTCTACCGGGACTTCCTTTGGATGCCACCGCTTCCACATTTGGCAAAGCAAGCTCAAATGCCTCTATGGAAGATGTAGCAGCGGGAATCATTCATATGGTATTACAATCGATAGGACAATCTGTCATATTAGCAGCACTGAATAGCCATATCAAAGATTTTGTCCTGATAGGTAATTTGACCAAAATGCCACAATGCAAAGAAATATTCCCAGTTATGGAAAAAATGTATCAATGCCATTTTTGGATACCCGAATATGCAGAATATCGCACGGCATTGGGAGCAGCACTAGCTTATACATATAAATAAGAAAGAGAACAGACAGTACTGTTCTTAACTCCTTTATATTGTTATGCTAAAAGTATAACAGCATAATTCGGAACCCAAGGTTTTCCAACTTAACGAAGAAGAAAGTGCATCTCTCACTGATCTTCTAAAGTGGGAGATACAATAAATATCATAAAATTAGCCAACTAATTTATACTTAAAGTAGGGATATTCAATAAATATTCCTAAAACATGAGTACCCGGCGAGGGTTTCCGGAACCGCCCCTGCATTGGTTCTGAATACCAGCCCGTACCCTTCTGCTTCATGATCCTTACACGTGTTCTCTAAAAGAGCCGACAGTCTTTTTGACTCCTCCTGGGATAATTTTTTAGAAACGCCAAGACAGGTATTCTCTGTCGAAAGGAAACAGTAATGTCCATGCACTACAAGCTTGGTGCTTACGACCGGATCTTTGGTTTTTACCGCATCTTTTACAACCTGCACCAGCAACTCATCCCCTTCACAGAGCGCTTCTTTTTTGGATAATTTTCTGGTATACACCGGGTTTTTCACATCATTCAGCGGAAGATAGCATTTCTGTCCATCCGCAATGCGCACAAAAGCGGCATGAATATTGGGCACAATCTTCTCTACATATCCTACATAAATATGATCCAGCAGAGTATTTTCTTCCGGTTCAAAAACCTGAAGTTCCTGCAGCTTCCGGTTCTCATCCAAAACCAGATAAGCAAGATACTCTGTCTGATGATGTTCCAGTTTTGTGACAACGATCCGATTCATTTAAACAATTTCCTCTCCCATGCCGGAAAGCCCAACCAGCTGCCCCTGTTCATCCCTCGCATAAACTTCGAGCCGGTGGATCTGGATTGCGGATTCGCAGTATTCCTGTCCGCAAAGCTGATAAACCGATGAAAGTACCAGTTCCGGTTTGATATTATCCACACTGCCTGTAGAAACCTGCAGGAAAAATGCCGGACGTCCCTGTTCCTCTTCGACGGAAAAGGCATATACCAACGGTTTTAAGTCCACTTCCCGTTCACTTTTTTTCGTCTTTTTGATAATGGTAAACTGTGGGCTGTCCCAAAACCGTTCTTTGACGATTCTTTTCCATTCTTCCATTGAAAACGGACTTTCGTACCCTTCTTTATAACTCAGCCGGTAATCTGCCGCTGCAACAATTGACATTGCGGTTTTTGCTTTATCCGGCAGTTTCACATAGGAAGTAACCTCCACACCATCTACCATGGTTTCATTCAGTGCAGCGACTGCCTCCTTAGATGTCATGGATTCGTTGACTTCAATATCAAAATATTCGCCATCGCTTGTGATTCCGACTCCAAGTGGTGCCGCAAAGGACATAATCTGGTGCGGAGAATACCCTTCCGAATAACGGATATCAATTTTTGCACGCCGGACCGCTTTTTGAAAATAGCGCATCATATCCAGGTGTCCGATGAATTTCATGACACCCCATTTCCGAAATTTAATTCTGATTTTCAAAGCAGACACCTCCTCCAAATTGTCTTGCACCACATCCGGAGCAGCGCATCCGGCAGTTTGGCGTCACCGTCTCACTGAGCGCGGTTTTCCATTCACGCAGCATAAATGCCTTTGTCACACCGACATCAATAAAATCCCACGGGAAAATTTCATCGTCGCTTCGTGCTCTCTTGGTATAAAAATCAATATCAATGCCACATGCAGCAAATGCCTCCAGCCACAGATCATAGTGAAAGAATTCCGACCACGCATCGAAAAATTCGCCGTGTTCATACACATAAAGAATAGCTTTTGAAATCTTACGGTCTCCGCGCGCAAGG
>OHCM01000087.1_pt1 | contig 22054 bp, 10 predicted proteins | sample 1566801 | NCBI WGS metagenome assembly OHCM01 (sample SAMEA3879595, study PRJEB24766) | human gut metagenome | biome: human-associated habitat; feature: feces | place: USA | collected 1985/1987 | reverse complement strand
GTTATAAATTATATATTAATAAAATAGAGTGTAAAAAATAGCATATATAAATGGACTGCTTCAATCTTTCAGATAAAGCAATGATATTGCTTAGTTTACAATGCTAAAAAATAATCCCATGAGAAACATTTTTTTGTTTTTGATTATATTGTTTTTTTGTTCTTCTTGTCAAAAAGAGGAAAATTCTGTTTTATGTTTGTGGTATAAAGCTCCAGGCAATAATTGGAATGAAGCTTTACCTATTGGAAATGGTCATCTTGGTGCTATGATATATGGTAAAATAGATAAGGAGGTAATACAGTTAAATGACAATACTCTTTATAGTGGAGAACCGGATGTATCATGGAAAGAAGTGGATATAGCTCCTTCCTATGATAAGGTTGTATCTATGTTGTATTCTGGAAAATATAGAGAAGCGACTGATTTTGTGCAACAAAATTGGTTAGGAAGGCAGCATCAAGCTTATCAGCCATTGGGAAATTGGCATATTGATAATCATGTGGAAGGCAAGATCACAGGATACAGGCGTGAATTAGATCTTTCCAGTTCTATACAGCGTATCACATACAAACAAAATAATATAAATTATATTCGTGAAATTTTTGCTTCTCATCCTGATGATGTCATAGTAATGAGGCTTGGCTGTGATAAGAATAATGGTTTGGATGTGACAGTTTCACTTTCGTCTGTCCACTCTACGGCTAAGCAAAGGGTGTCTGCTGATGGTATCATTGCTATGAGCGGACAAGCTCCTGGCTATGTGGAACGTCGGTCTTTAGATCAGATAGAAAAATGGGGAGATCAGTATAAACATCCTGAATTGTTTAACTCGGATGGTAGCCGAAAATATGATAAGAAAGTACTTTATGGAGAGGAGATAGACGGCAAAGGTACTTTTTTTGAAACTCGTATCAAAGCTATTGCACCTTCGGCCATTATGTCTGTAAATGAAAGAGGATTACGTATATCAGGGACTAATGAAATCTTGCTTATCCTTTCGTCTGCAACTAGTTTTAATGGTTTTTATAAGAGTCCTTCACGCGAAGGTAGAGATGCGGCTCATGTTGTAGATAGTATCTTGGTTGAAACGGCTGGTTGTACCTATAATGATTTGAAGAAAAGACATATAGCGGATTATCATTCTTTGTTTAATCGGGTAACATTTGAAATGCCTGTTACCACTGAACAAAATTCGTTGCCTACTGATCAGAGAATTATTAGATATCAAAATAATTCAGATAACGGATTGATAGCTTTGCTCTTTCATTATGGGCGTTATTTGATGATTAGTGGATCGCGGCCTCAAGGGCAACCGCTCAATTTGCAAGGTATATGGAATGATAGGATTATACCACCATGGAATGGAGGATATACTTGTAATATTAATGCTGAAATGAATTATTGGCCCGCTGAATTGACTAATCTGTCTGAGTGTCACCAGCCTTTTTTGCAAATGGCAAAAGAAATAGCGATTTCTGGAAGTGTAACTGCACAAAACATGTATCATTGTCGCGGATGGATGGGACATCATAATGCGTCCATTTGGCGCGAAACTTATCCAAATGATGGTTCTCCTGTTTCTGCCTATTGGCCAATGATGGGTGCGTGGCTTTGCAGTCACTTGTGGGAACATTACCTTTTTACTGGCGATGAAATATTTTTGAAAGAGGAAGCTTATCCTTTGATGAAGGGGGCATCAGAATTTTTTTTGGATTGGCTTGTGGACAATGGAAGTGGTTATTGGGTTACTCCAGTGAGTACTTCTCCTGAAAATATGTTCTTGACAGCAAATGGTGAACAAGCTGCGGTTAGTATGGGAAGTACAATGGATATGTCTATGATTCGTGAGTTATTGACTCGAACACAAAGTGCCGCTGAAAAGTTGAGAGTAGATGAAAGCTTAAGGAAAGAAATACAAGATAAATTACAACGGTTGTTGCCTTATCAAATTGGTGCTAGAGGCCAACTACAGGAATGGCAACAGGATTTTGATGAATCAGCACCACAACATCGTCATCTGTCACACTTGTATGGTTTGTATCCCGGTAACCAAATTAATTTTGACCAAACACCGGAGATTATGCAAGCTGTTGCAAAGACGCTTGATACGCGTGGAGATGAGGCTACAGGTTGGTCTATGGGATGGAAAATTAATTTATGGGCTCGTATGCTTGATGGTAATCGTGCAAATTCTATAATACATAATTTATTTAGACCAGTAGGATTCGGTGCAATAGAGCATTTGGGAGGGGGATTATATATGAATATGTTTGATGCGCATCCTCCATTTCAAATAGATGGAAATTTTGGATTTACAGCGGGAATTGTAGAAATGTTGTTGCAAAGTCATGCTGGAGTGTTGCATTTATTACCAGCTTTACCGTCGGAATGGTCTGAAGGAAAAATTACAGGACTAAAAGCACGTGGAGGTTTTATCGTTGATGTTGAATGGAGAGAAGGGAAATTGGTTAAAGCTTGTATAACCTCAACTTTGGGAGGAAATTGCCGGTTGCGTACTAATGAAAAAATAATGCTAACTGTACCATCATTCGAGGTAAAAGGAAAGAATCCGAATTATTTCTATGATACGATTGATCCTGGTAAACCTTTAGGAATAGGAAACTTGGGTGCTAATGAATTTCCTGTGAAATCGTGCTATACAGTTGATTTTATGACAAAAAAAGGGGAGAGCTATGAGGTGATACCAATTATAAATTAGTTTAATAAGAATGTAATATCGTTATTAACCGATAAAAATAATTTTATAAAATGCTATAAATAAAATAGTTGTTAAGTATGAAAAAAAACATATTGATATTACTTACGTTTTTTATTTTGTCCATGACAGCTTCTGCACAAAATAATGTAATATGGGATGATACGTCCTCTAATAATTGGAATTCTAAATTTGAAGAAGTAAATATTCCTTCTAGTAAGGACGGAAGTTTACAAAAGGCTTTTATTTACAGAAGTCAAAAAAGCATATCTCAACCTCTTATTGTCAGTCTTCATACATGGAGTGGTGATTATACTCAAAGAGATCCTCTTGTTGATGAAATAGTGGCAAGAGATTGGAATTATATCCATCCGGATTTTAGAGGTCCCAATCGAACTTTTGATTCTATGGGAAGTCAGTTCGTTTTATCAGATATTGAAGACGCAATAGAGTTTGCATTGAAAAATACTCATGCAGATCCTAATAATGTACACATTATTGGTGTGTCAGGAGGAGGTTTTGCCACGTTGGCCGCATATATGAACATTGCTTATCCTGTCAAGTCTTTTTCTGCTTGGGCACCAATTTCGGATATTGAGGCTTGGTATTGGGAATCTGTAGGGCGAAAGCAAAAATATGCCAAAGATATTATTAATGCAATATCTGTAAATGGAGTTCTTAACAGTGATGAAGCTGTTAGTCGTTCCCCTTTGAAGCAAACTTATCCGATTTTTAAAAGAAAAGATGCGCAATTATGCATTTATGAAGGTGTACATGATGGATATAGTGGTTCTGTTCCTATAACTCATTCTATTAATATGTATAATAGATTGGTTGGAGAATTGAAGTATGGAACCTCTAACATGGATACAATCATGTTTAAGGCAGCCTTTGATTCGGATTTAGTCTCAGCAAAAGAAATAGTGGATTTAGTAACTAAACGTATCAACCCTGAAGCTGATAAAAATCAGACATTATTTGGAAGAGCGATATATTTGTACAGGAAATATGAAAATATTCAATTGACGATATTTGAAGGTAGGCATGAGCAACTTCCGCAAGCTTTAAGCCTGATTCCTTATAAAGAAACTCATTCATTGCGCTATAATATATTAACAATTGGAGATTCTAATGGGGCAAATGAGGGGGGATGGCCAGATCAGTTAAAGGGATTATTGCCAAAATCTTGTATTGTAAATCTTTCACAGTCTGGCAGGTGTATTGGTTTTGATAATAATGGAAAATCCGAACTCAATGCGTTGTCTCATATTGAATCGTATTTAGATAAGGCAAAACAACTCATCGGTAATAAAAAATATGATTATATTATTGTCTGTTTGGGGACAAATGATGCTAAATATATCTATTCAGAGCGTCAAACAGAGATTGTGTCCAATTTTGAATTATTATTGTCTAAAATTAGAGGTTATAAATGGAATGGTAATTCGGTTCCAAAGATTATTTATGTTACTCCTCCTCCTTTAAGAGTAATGAATATTAAAGAAAAATATAAAGGTGGAAATCAAAGACTGTCTGAACTGATTCCGAAATTTGAGGCCATAGCTCAAAAAAAAGAAATCGTTTTTGTTGATATTTATAATCCGATGCAGAAAATCTTAGATGTGTATGCGACAGATGGAGTACATATGGATAGTGCTGGACAACAAATTGTTGCATCTCAAATTGTTAGGGCTATAAATATGCAAAAATAATTTCTTTGGTTGTATTATGTGATGGAGTTTGTAAAACAGGAAAAGTAAGAGTATCCAATAAATTATTAATTAAGTTTATGTCATTAACAAGTATTATTTGTGGCATAGCGTTGCTGACAATAGGTGAAGTTGGGCCTCAGAATATGCCCGATACTATAGAACCTGTTGAATCACCGTTTGTTATGCCTTTGTTTGAAAGGCCTGTTTTTCCCGAATCTACCATATTGGTAAGGATGGAACAGGAAGGTATGTCCACTAAACCGATTCAGGAGGCTATTGATAGTATGAGTTGCCGAGGTGGTGGAACGGTGGTAGTTCCTCCCGGTGTATGGCGGACAGGACGCCTTATCTTGAAGAGTAATGTAAATTTGCATCTTTCGGAAGGAGCGGAATTACGTTTCAGTGGTAATATAATAGATTATCTTCCGGCTGTTTTTACACGGGATGAGGGGGTGGAGCTTTACTCTCTTGGAGCTTGTTTGTATGCTGATGGACAGGAGAATATTGCATTGACTGGAAAGGGAAAAGTAGTTGGACCGCCTACCAGTTGCGAGATATACAAGTGTAATGAAAGTATGTCTAGTGACAAGGTGATAAGAAAACCGCTTGCCGACCGTATTTATGATGGAAAGAATGGTGAAGGAGTCTTTTTGCCTAAGACATTTGCCCCTATCAATTGTAAGAATGTCTTTGTAGAAGGTGTTACATTTGAACGGGGACTGTATTGGAATATTGTACCACAATATTGTGAACATATTTTAATTCGGGGGATTACAGTGAACAGTTTCGGACATGGACGTACGGATGGTATTGATATTGATTCAAGTAATGATGTACTGATAGAATACTGTTCGCTCGATTGTCAGGACGATTGTTACACCATGAAGTCCGGGCGGGGTAAGGATGGATTGAAAGTGAATCGTCCCACTAGTAATGTCGTTATACGTAAAAGTATAGCACTGAGGGGAGCAGGCGGTATTGTGTGTGGTACTGAGATTGCCGGTGGAGTGAGAAATGTATATATGTACGATTGTGTTTTTGAGGGAACAGACCAGGCTTTCCGTTTTAAAACTCGTCGTCCACGAGGAGGTTTTGTGGAGAATATATATGTGGAACGGGTGCGGGCTAATGTGAAAAGACAGGCTTTGTATTGCGATATGCTTGGTTCTGCCCGCTGGGTAGGTGAGTTGGCACAGCGTTATCCGGCCCGTGAGATAACTCCACTTACACCGTGGTTTGCTAATATTTCCATTCACGATGTGGAGATCACCGGATGTAGCACATTGGTGGATGTGTCTGCATTACCGGAGAAGCCGGTGAAGAACTTTTTTTTCGGCAATGTCAAAGCACATTGTGATCGGATTGGCAAAATATGCGATGCCACAAAATTCTCAATGAAAGATGTAAGAATAGAGAGTTGTGATACAGTAATGCGTATTGATAATTGTGATTACGCCTCTTTCTTTGGGTTCAGCAATGTAACTACAGGTAGTTCGGTGAAGATAGAAAAAACGGGAGGAGAATGTCGCTATTTAAATGTGCAGACATATCCTCTTGTCCCAGTAAATTATCAGTCCATTCGTCCTGGTGAAGTGTGGCTTGATACTGAAGGAAAACCTATTCAGGCCCATGGGTTTCAAGTGACTTTTCGTGAAGGCAAATATTATTGGTATGGTGAGGATAAAACTCATACTCTGTTTGGTACCAATCGGATGTTTGGCGGAGTACGTTGTTACTCATCTACTGATTTTTACAATTGGAAAGATGAGGGGAGGATAATTGAACCTGCTACTGATCCACATTCACCTTTGCATCATTGTCAGAAATTGGAACGCCCACATATTCTTTATTGTGCCAAAACAGGCAGGTATGTATGCTGGCTGAAATCACAAAGTAATGATGGGCATTTTGTTATTCTAGAAGCTGAACATTTTATGGGACCCTATCATTTTGTCCGCAATCTGAAACCTAATGGCTTTGCTGTGGGGGATTTTGACATGTATGCTGATCCCGATACAGGAAAAGGTTATGTTTGGTTTGAGCGTCCTCATTGGGAGCAGATATGTGCTGAACTTTCTGATGATTATACAAATGTAAATGGCCGGTATTCAGAACATTTTGTTGGAAAGGTTCCACCGTTTACACGTGAGGCGGCAGCACATTTTGTAATGGATGGTAAACATTATATTTATACATCAGGGACAACTAGTTATACTCCCAACCCTTCGGAAGTAGCGGTATTCGATGATTATCATGGTGAATATACGGTGTTAGGGAATCCACACATAGGTGATGAGTATGCACATTCTTTTTGCTCGCAGATTACAAGTGTGATAAAGATTCCGGGAAAGGATCTTTATGTGGCTATGGCCGATCGTTGGCTACCGCATACTAATAAAACGGATATACCCAAGAAAGACTGGCAGTCTTTCTTGACCCGGTACAAGGATCACCGTCCTTATCCAAAGGATTTTGCAACTCCTAAAGTGGCCGACAGATTTTATACGCTTGTTAATCCTAATCAAGATGTATATAAGGCTACTTATGTATTTCTGCCAATTGTGGTGAAGGATGGCATACCGATGATAGAGTGGAAAGATGAATGGAAACTGGAAAACTATGAATAGATGATTTTTCTTTTGTTGATAGGGCACATCCGTTTATTTTTACTATCTTTGCTAATATGGCGTATGTCGGGAAAATGATGTACGTCATATATTTAAATGCCTGGTATGAATCTGATTGAAATTGTATGAAAACATATATTTGTCTGTTATGGGTTGTTTTTGGGTGTATAGGTTGGGAAATGCATGCATCGGTAGATGTACATCCTACTTTTATCACGACTAGTGACGGATTGGCGAATAATTCGGTACGTTATCTGTTTCAAGACAGCAAAGGGTTTATTTGGATGGGTACATTAGATGGGCTGAGCCGCTATGATGGCCATTCATTTGTGACATTCCGTCCGGAATCAGGCGATAAAATTTCTTTGGCAAATCATCATGTAAAGAAGATACAAGAAGATCGAAATGGTTTCTTATGGTTTATCACTGCTCCGGAATTAATGAGTTGTTACGATTTGAAACATGATTGTTTTGTTGATTTTACGGGGTGTGGGGAATATAGACGGCCTTACAATAAAATATTGGAAACTGCTGTCGGGGATATTTGGCTGTGGCATCATCAGAGTGGATGTCGTAAAATAGTCTGTAAGGATGGAATTCACTCTTCTGTATCTTTTACAAAGGAAAATGGGAAATTATCAACTAATGCAGTGAATTCCGTTTATGAGGATGAACAGGGAGTGATTTGGATTTGTACTCAGCTTGGGCTGTTTCAGGTGACAGAAGAGGGATATACCCAGGTAGTTCAAGATAGTTTGTCTTTTGTAGGGGCGATGTCTTTTCGTCACAAGATTTTTTTTGTAACCTCTGATGGAGGTATTTATGAAAAGTCTTCAGGTAAGAATTTGTTTTTGACAGCCCGGTTGCCGTGGAAACTTTCTGCTTTTAATACCTATGAGTCCTGTCGTTTACAGAACGATTGGGTGTTTTTTACTCCTGAGGGTGGAGAGGTGTTTAGTATGTCTGAGAAAAGATTGATTCATGATTCATCGCTTGATATTCGTTTAGGAAAATGTGAAAAGGATAATTTGAATAATCTGTGGATTTCCAATGGCACTGGTCTTGTACATTATATTGATGTCCGGACACGTGCCGTCCGGATTTTTAGATTAATGTCTGATGAAAAAGTTAAGTTGATAGGGGATGAACGTTATCATATCATACAAGATGTTCCACGTGGACTGATATGGATTTCTACCTATGGTAATGGTTTGTTTGTTTATGATTCTCAAAAAGAGGAGATGACCCATTACTCGTATCATGTGGATGAGTTTAATCGGGTGAATTCTGATTTTCTTTTATATGCTATGGGCGACAGAACCGGTAATATCTGGTTGGGATCAGAATATTCCGGCATAGCTTTATTGTCAGTATTAAATGATGGGGCAACTTATATTTATCCTGAAAATGAGAAATTGGTGGATCGTTCCAATACCATACGTATGGTTACGTGTATGGAGAATGGGGATGTGCGGGTAGGAAATCGTCGGGGGGGATTGTTTGCTTATGACTGTCACTTGAATTTATTGCAAAGAAATTATTATCATCTTAGTGTCTTTGCTCTCAAAGAGGATGACAAAGGGCAAGTATGGATGGGAACCCGTGGGAATGGATTATGTATAGGCGATAGATGGTATGTGCATCGGGCTGATGATGTGAATTCACTTGCACATAATCATATTTATGATATCTATAGGGACTACCGGGATAGAATGTGGATTGGAACTTTCGGGGGAGGACTCGATTTGGCTGTTTATCAGAAAAACGATTTTGTGTTTCGTCATTTTTTGAAGGGGAGTTTTGGAGAGCAAGAGGTTCGTACTATTACTGCTGATAGGAATCATTGGATGTGGGTAGGAACCAATAATGGTATTTATGTATTCCATCCGGATTCTTTGTTGAATGATTCGCGGCAGTATTACGTTTATAATTTGGATAATGGGAAAATACGTAGCAATGAAATTCGTAATATTTTTTGTGACAGCAAAGGTCGTATGTGGATTGGAACCACCGGTAAAGGCTTTTCTGTCTGCCAGTCAAGACAAACTTATGATCAGTTGGAATTCCGGCATTATGATGAGGATGACGGGTTGGTAAATAATGTAGTCCAGTCTATAGTGGAGGATAGAGATGGAAAAATCTGGCTGGGTACCGAATATGGAATGTCCCGGTTTGATCCGGATACGGAGGTTTTTGATAGTTTCTTTTTTTCAGCGATAATGCCCGGCAATGTCTATTTGGAGAGTAGTGCCTGTGTTATGAAAAACGGACATTTGCTGTTTGGAACGAATCATGGTTTGGTTGTGGTCGATCCTGAAAAAGTCATGCCACAGCATGTCGTTTCTCCGGTGGTTCTCACTGATTTAAAAATAAATGGAATTTCTGTTCGTCCCGGGGATATTGATTCTCCTTTGACAGAGGCATTAAGTTATACAAATAGAATAGAATTGAAATATTATCAGAATTCATTCAGTATAGATTTCTCTACTTTTGACTATTCTATGGCAAATGATGCCAAGTATATTTATAAGTTAATTCCATACGATAAAGATTGGGGAGTCCCTTCCTCCTTGAATTTTGCAGCTTATAAAAATTTGTTGCCGGGTACTTATCAGTTACATGTAAAAGCATCCAGTGCTTCCGGTGTATGGGGGGAAGATGAAACCGTATTACAGATTGTTATTACTCCGCCTTTTTGGAAAACAGGTTGGGCCTTTGCCATTTATATAATGCTGATTTGTATGGCAATGTATATGACATTCAGACTAATCCATAAGTTTGCTATCTTGCGGAATCGTATTCAATTAGAAAAACAGTTGACAGAATATAAGTTGGTCTTTTTTACCAATATCTCTCATGAGTTTCGTACCCCGTTGACGTTGATCCAAGGAGCCTTGGAAAAAATAGAGGCTATGGGTAGGGGTTCTAAAGAATTGGCTTATCCTATAAAAGTGATGGATAGAAGCACGCAGCGGATGCTCAGATTAATCAATCAATTGCTGGAATTCAGAAAAATGCAGAATAATAAACTGGTTCTTTCATTAGAAGAAACAGATGTTATCGTTTTTCTTTACGATATATTTCTGAGTTTTAGGGAAACGGCGGAATCTAAAGAAATGGAATTTAAATTTATTCCTTCTGTCAGTTCTTATCCTATGTTTGTTGATAAAGGTAAACTGGATAAGATAGTCTATAATCTTCTGTCCAATGCATTTAAGTACACACCGGAGGGCGGGAAAATAGTTTGTTCGGTAGATGTGGAAGAAGAAACAAAAAAATTGATCATTTCCGTGTCAGACACCGGTATTGGTATTCCTTTGGAGAAACGCGGGCAACTTTTTTCTCGATTTATGCAAAGTAGTTTCTCTGGTGATAGTATGGGAATCGGGTTGCATTTGACTCACGAACTTGTAAATGTGCATAAAGGAAGCATTGAATATGCGGAGAATGAAGGACAGGGTTCTGTTTTTACAGTCACTTTGCCATTGGATAGTTCTGTATATGAGTCAAAAGATTTTTTGATCTCTACAGCCTTAATGGAAGAAACGGATCATACAGACGAAGGCATTCCGTGCCGTCTCGTAAAAGAAGAACAGATGGCGGCTCCTTTAAACAAGAAAAAGATATTGATCATTGAAGATGATACTGATATTCGTGAATTTTTGAAGAAAGAAATATCTGTTTATTTTGAGGTGGTAGCCGAGGCTGATGGTGTGGCGGGTTTTGAACGTGCACGGACTTATGATGCTGATCTGATAATATGTGATGTCCTAATGCCGGGAATGAATGGGTATGAAGTAACCCGTAAGTTAAAAAATGAATTTAGTACCAGTCATATTCCGATCATTCTGCTGACAGCAATGGGAACTACCGAAAATAAATTGGAAGGAGTAGAAAGTGGGGCGGATGCGTATGTAACCAAACCGTTCAGCTTAAAATTGCTTTTGGCACGGATGGTTCAATTGATTGACCAGCGTGAAAAGTTACGTGAGAAATATGTGAATGATCCCAGTATAGAGCGACCGGCTATTTATACTTCTGATAAAGATAAACAGTTCCTTGATAAATTGCAGGCTATTATAGAGCAGGAGTTGGGAAATTCGGAATTTACGATGGAAGACTTTGCTGCCCGGATGAAATTGGGGCGTACTGTATTCTCTAAGAAAGTTCGTGGTTTGACAGGGCATACTCCTAATGAATATTTCCGTATTATTCGTCTGAAGAAAGCGGCGGAATTATTGTTGGAAGGTAATTATAATGTGAGCGAAGTTTCTTATAAAGTAGGTATCAGTGATCCGCTTTATTTTAGCCGTTGTTTCAAGACACACTATGGCGTGTCTCCTTCTGTTTATCTGCGTGGAAAAGAGAAAGAAATATAGAGTGGGCAACCTTTATTGTATAATCGGGCGGTAAATATCAGTTCGTTTCTTAAAAAGCTTAAAGTGTATAAATTTCCATGTTAATGAACAAAAATACATTTTGGGGCTTTATAAATAACGATATATTTGTAAAATACTGCTTGAATATTTCAGATTGAAAGAAATAAGATACTCATTTTAAATTTAAGACCATGAAAGAACTAAAGATGTACATCGATGGACGATTCATCGAAAACCAATCCGATAAGTGGATTGATGTATTGAACCCTTCTACGGAAGAAGTGATATCTAAAATGCCTGATGGCACACCGGAAGATGCACGCGCAGCTATAAATGCCGCCGTGAAGGCACAGCTTTCTTGGGAAAGTCTTACTTCTATTGAACGCGCCGGCTATTTAACTCGGATTGCACAAGGTATCCGCAAGCGGGAACAGGAATTGACTGATATTATCATCCGGGAGGGTGGAAAAACAAGAGGATTAGCTAATGTAGAGGTGTTATTTACGGCTGATTATCTTGATTATATAGCCGGATGGGCCCGTCGTTATGAAGGGGAAATCATTCCTAGTGACCGTCCTCACGAAAATATATTTGTCTTTAAGAAACCTATTGGGGTGACAACAGGCATCCTGCCTTGGAATTTTCCTTTTTTCTTGATTGCCCGTAAGGCCGCTCCTGCTCTGTTGACGGGGAATACAATTGTGGTAAAGCCGAGTCAGCTGACACCGGAAAATGCATATGTTTTCGCACAGATTGTAGATGAAGTTGGGTTGCCTAAAGGTGTATTCAATCTAGTAAACGGTCGTGGTTCGGTGATAGGACATGAACTGGCTGCTAACCCTAAAGTAGGTATGGTTAGTCTGACCGGAAGTGTGGAGGCTGGAATACAAACCATGGCAGCCGCTTCTGCCAATGTGACGAAGGTTTCTTTGGAATTGGGGGGAAAGGCTCCCGGTATTGTAATGCCGGATGCAGATTTGGATTTAGCTGTAAAATCCATTATTGCTTCGCGTGTTATTAATACAGGACAGGTATGTAATTGTTGTGAGCGCGTGTATGTACATTCTAGTATAAAAGAGGCTTTCCTTGAGAAACTGTTGGCAGGATTCAAGCAGGTGAAAGTGGGGGATCCGAATCAGTATACAGACCTCGATATGGGTCCGTTGATTGATGCCAAAGCACTGAAATCAGTAGAAGAGAAAGTGAAAAAAGCTATTGAGCAGGGAGCTGAGTTGCTATGCGGTGGTCATCGTATCGGTACTAAAGGATATTTCTTTGAACCGACGATTTTGATTAATTGTACCCAAAAGATGGATATTATTCAGGAAGAAACTTTTGGACCGGTACTTCCGGTTGTTGAGTTTACAGAGGTGGAAGACGCCATTGCTTGGGCTAATGATTGTGAATATGGGCTGACTTCTTCTATTTATACTCAGAATCTGGATATGGCATTTAAATTGATTCGTGCGTTGAAATTTGGTGAAACTTATGTGAATCGTGAGAATTTTGAAGCTATGCAGGGATTCCATGCCGGATGGCGTAAATCTGGTATCGGTGGCGCGGATGGTAAACATGGTCTGGAAGAGTATTTGCAGACGCAGCTGGTTTATTTGGAGACTAAAGGGTAATTCTTATAATTATTCTATGTAGGATTATCTCGGGATATAATTCGTATTTTATGTCTCGAGATACATCTTGTTATATGATGGATATTTATTATTGATTTGGATTGATACTTTAAGAAGTATAGAGTACAAAATACTTGTTGTTTCGTCCTGTTGGAAAAGGTTTATTCATCATAAAACAGCATGCTATGAAATTATTTTTTTCTTTCGTATTTGCCTTATTGGCTTTTACTACTTGTACAAAACCTGACAAGGAAGTCTATATCTTCACTTCTCATCGTGAGCCGGCATTGGACGGGTTACATTATCTTTACAGCTATGACGGTTATCATTGGGATAGTATTGCAGGTTCATGGCTGAAACCGGAAATAGGAAACAAGACCCCTTATTATAATTATTTCACTAAACAGACCGAAGAACAGAAATATGCTCCCAATTCGATGATGCGTGATCCGTCCATTACCCAAGGTCCGGATGGAACCTTTCATTTGGTGTGGACCATCAGTTGGAATGGGGAACAAGGATTTGGTTATGCCAGTTCTAAAGACTTGATTCATTGGAGCGAACAACGTGAAATCAAAGTGATGAAAGACTCTTTGACTAACAATGTGTGGGCACCGGAAGTTTTCTATGATGATGAAAAGGGACAGTTCATCGTTGCCTGGTCCTCTGCCATTCCAGTAGAGAGATATACGGCAGCCGATAGTTTGGGAGCTAATAAAAGTCACCGTGCCTATTATACTACGACCAAGGATTTCCAAACGTTTGCTCCGGCAAAGGCATTTTATGATCCCGGATTTAATTCTATTGACGGATTTATAGTAAAGCGTGATAAAAATGACTATGTATTAATTATAAAAGACAATCGTAAGCCTGGTTACAGTGATCTGTTCTGTGTGTCCGGACCATCGGCGGAAGGGCCTTATACTAGTCCGTCAACGAAATTTGCACCGACTTATTCCGAGGGACCGTGTGCCGTGAAAGTAGGTGATGAATGGTTGATTTATTTTGATGTTTATCGGGAAGGTCGGTTTGGAGCCGTAGCGACAAAGGATTTTAAGACCTTTACTCCTATAGACAATCAGATTTCTATTCCGCAAGGACATAAGCATGGTACTATTATAAAAGTTCCTGAATCAGTTTTGCTGAACCTGAAAGCGGAGGAAGCTAAAAGATTCCCTCAAAAAGACTAGTTATTACCCTGAATTGTTTACTTGAATAAGTTACTTTGGGCTTTGAAATTTATATGATAAATGCGCAAATGAAAAACAAGAATCTGGTATTATTTGTTCTTCTCTTTTTGTTGGGGGGAGAATTGACTTCGGCGTCAGCCCAAGGAAAGTCCGGGATCTATAAACCTTGGAGCCATGGACGACTGAAAGTAAGTAAAGAAAATCGTTATCTGATGAATGCGGACGGAACTCCTTTTTTCTGGTTGGGGGATACAGGATGGCTGTTGCCCGAGAAACTGAACAGGGATGAAGCTGCTTATTATCTGGAACATTGTCGTCAGGCAGGATTTAATGTGGTACAAGTACAGACTATAAATGGAGTCCCTGCTATGAATTTCTATGGTCAGTATTCCATGATAGATGGCTTTAACTTTAAGAATATAGACAGAAAAGGAGTTTATGGATATTGGGACCACATGGACTATATTATTCAGAAAGCTGAGCAGAACGGTATTTATATAGCGATGGTATGTATCTGGGGAGGTTTGGTACGCTCCGGAAAGATGAATGTCGAAGAGGCCAAGGCGTATGGTAAATTTTTAGGTGAACGATATAAAGATGCTCCTAATATCATTTGGGTAATCGGTGGAGATACATACGCCGACCGGAATACCGAGATTTGGGAAGCCTTGGCAAACAGCATTCTTGCTGTGGACAAGAATCATATAATGACTTTTCATCCGTTTGGCCGTACATCTAGTGCTGCACATCTGAATAATAAGGAGTGGATGGATATGAATATGTTCCAAAGTGGGCACAGACGCTATGGTCAGAAAAAAGGAGATGGTGATACTTCTGTAACCGGATTGGAGGAGGACAATTGGCGTTATGTAGAAGATGCTTTGTCTATGACTCCATTGAAGCCTGTTTTGGATGCAGAACCCAGTTATGAAGGTATTCCTCAGGGATTGCATGATCCTGCCCAGCCACTCTGGCGTGACTGTGATGTAAGACGCTATGGGTATTGGTCTGTTTTTGCGGGTTCTTGCGGACATACGTACGGACATAACAATATCATGCAGTTCTTGAAACCGGGTACACCTGGTGGGTATGGAGCTGATGGAATAGAGAAACCTTGGTATAAGGCGATGCAGGATCCCGGCTTCAATCAGATGAAATATCTGAAGAATCTGATGTTAACTTTCCCTTATTTTGAACGTGTACCAGATCAAAGTGTGATTGCCGGTACGAATGGGAATCGTTATGACAGAGCCATTGCGACTCGCGGAAAGGATTATTTGTTAGTATACAATTACTCCGGAAATCCGATGTCTGTTGACTTGACTAAAATCAGTGGCGCAAAAAAGAAAGTATGGTGGTATAGCCCTAAGGATGGAAAACTTTCTTTTATAGGGGAATTTGATAGTAAAATTACTCCTTTTCTCTATGATGGCAGTTATAACCGAGATAATGATCAGGTATTGATTGCTGTAGATTCAAATAAGAATTATATTTCTACCAAATGGTTCGAACTTCCCATGGTAAATCAATAGTGTTTTGAGGAATACAGCCAAAAAGTCTTATTAAGTCTTAATGAAACGGGAAAAGTCAATGCGGAAATTGTAATTTTGAAAAAACACATTTACAAATGAAACGCATTGGCTTTTTCTTATTCTTTTGCATTCTTTCCTTGTATGGTCTGGCACAAGCTGAAAATGACAAGGATACGCTCATCATTCGACAAGATAAAATCAATGAATTTATCAATGAGATGAATGAGGTTGATAAAAGTATGGATTTTATAAACGAACCTCCTACGTTGACACCTCCCGTTTTATCTGATACGCTGCGGATGCCAAAATTTGATTTAACTCCTCGTGAAGAAATGCCTAAAATATCTCCCTATACTTTTTTCGGGAATCCTTTTGGCCATGATTATATAGATGGACGTGCTTGTCAGATTAATAATACAGGGATTCTGAGTGGTTATCATTCATTCCAAGGATTGCCTTCTATAGGCGAGGCACGCAATGTCGGGGTGATGTATACCCAGCGGCTCAATGATTTTATAACCGTGACAGGAGGAGTATATGCTGCTAAATACAATGTATATGGAGTCCGCTTTAATGATTTCGGTGGTAAGGGAAAATTGTCTTTTCGCATTAATGACAGGATGAAAATTAATATGTTCGGCACATATTCTGTGTATAATGGATACGGCATGACTCCAGCCTCTCAGCTTTTTATGAATCAAAATTCATACGGAGGTACTTTGGAATTCAAAATATCGGATAGTTTCGGTATTGAAGCGGGGGCAGAGAGGGAATTTAATCCGATGACCCGCAAATGGGAAACCCATCCTATTATTATGCCGGTATTCTATAAATGATAAATTGTGTATCTTTACGGCATGAATGAAGAAATAGCAGAGTATTACGAAGAATTATACAGGCTTTATATAGATGAGAACCAGCCATTAGAACGCCGTTACAGACAATTGCGTGAATCATTGGAGCGTGTGGTGCGTGAACGGATACAAGGGAATAGTTTGCAGACCACTGATTTGGCCGCCCGTATTAATTATGTAGCCACTCAATATGGACTGGATATAAAAGAGCAGAACCAGTTACATACATTTCGTTTGACTTCCAATGATATTTTGAATCATCGTAAGTTTCCTGCCAAAGAAGAGTTTCTACGTGATTTACGTGCAGTGGCTTTTGCGTATAGGAAGATGTTTGCACAAGATATTCCTTTGAAATTATTCTCGGTTCTTCCTAAACAAGAAATAACATCTTTAGGGAAAAAAGAAAAGAAGGAATACATCCGTCGTATACGGGTATGCTTTGATTATGCCGATGATACCTATCTGTATGTACATCCTGTAGATATAATAGCTGATGAACCTATTCGGGTTGTTTATAATAAACCCGGTATAAACCATGAATTTGAAGAAACTATAAAGGAACTTTGGCGATATGCCCAGCTTAATCTTTTGGATGTTTTTGTAGATAGGGAAGGAATTTATACCCCTTCTTTTATCGTATTGGAGCCGGATTATCTAATAGATATCAGTTCACTGGCAGAATGCTACAAGGATTATGGCAGCCATCCGGCAAATTACTTTTTAAGCCGGTTGGTTCCGATTGATAACGCCCGGCCTTTGCTGCTGGGAAATATAGCCAATCTTTTTCTGGATGAATGGATACATGCAGGTGAGGAGGAGCCGGACTATATAGACTGTATGAAGAAGGCGTTCCGGCAGTATCCCATCGAACTGGCTGCTTGTGCCGAACTTCGTGACCCGTCCAAAGAGAAAGAGTTTGCCAAGGATTGCCGGATGCACTTTGAGCATATACGGGATATCGTGCAGCATACTTTTCTGGAACCTGGTTATAACTTGGATAAAAAGGATGCTGTTCTGGAACCGTCTTATATTTGTGAGGCATTGGGTATTCAGGGACGTTTGGACTATATGCAGCGGGATATGAGCAGTTTTATCGAAATGAAATCGGGAAAAGCAGATGAATTCTCCATACAGGGAAAAGTGGAACCCAAGGAAAACAACAAGGTTCAGATGCTGCTATATATGGCGGTACTGGAATACAGCATGGGACAGGACCGGCGGCGTATGCATCCCTATTTGCTTTATACCCGTTATCCTTTATTATACCCTGCCAGAGCATCGTGGGCTCAGGTAAGGCGGGTTATCAATCTGCGCAACCGTATTGTTGCTGCCGAGTATGGGGTACAATTCCATAATCATTCTGATTTTACACGAAATTTGTTAGCGCAAATTAATCCGGAGGTAATGAATGAAAGAAAGTTGCGTGGAAAATTCTGGGAACAGTATCTGAAGCCTTCTATCTCACGTTTCCGAGAAAAACTGTCGGCATTGGAACCTTTGGAGCAGGCCTATTTCTATACGCTTTATAATTTCATTACAAAAGAACTTTATACCTCCAAATCGGGGGATGTGGATTATGAAGGACGTGCAGGGGCTTCAGCTCTTTGGCTGAGTACACTGGATGAGAAACGTGAGGCAGGGGAAATATTATATGATTTGCAGATCATTGAGAATAAGGCGTCACAGGTTCATAAGGCTTATATACTCTTGTCCATTCCGCAATATGACGAAATGTTTCTTCCTAATTTCCGTACAGGAGATGTGGTTGTATTGTATGAGCGTAATCATGATTCGGATAATGTGACCAATAAAATGGTTTTTAAGGGTAACATCGAGCAGATTACAGATACAGAATTGCGTATTCGGCTACGTGCCACACAGCGTAATGTTTCGGTCTTTCCTCCGGACAGCCGTTATGCTGTAGAACATGATACGATGGATACTACATTTCGCAGTATGTATTTGGGACTTTCTGCTTTTCTGGATGCGAATACGGAAAGACGGGAGTTGTTGCTGGGACAACGTCCCCCCCGCTTTGATTCGTCTTTTGATGAAGCTATAGCGCTGACCGGTGATGATTTTGAGAGGGTGGCGTTGAAAGCTGAGTCGGCCCGTGATTATTTTCTTCTGGTGGGACCTCCCGGAACAGGAAAGACTTCAAGAGCGTTGCGTAGAATGGTGGAACATTTTTATGCAACATCATCTATGCAGATATTGTTACTAGCTTATACCAACCGGGCTGTGGATGAAATATGTCAGTCACTTTCTTCTATAACCTCCGGTATAGATTATATACGGGTGGGAAGTGAACTTTCCTGTGATGTACGTTTTAGAGGACATCTGTTGGAGAATATATTGGCGGAATGTAACAGCAGGCGGGAGGTGAATACCCGTATGACAGATTGCAGAGTGTATGTTGGAACCGTGGCCTCTATTGCGGCTAAGGCTGAACTTTTTAAATTAAAACGTTTTGATGTAGCCATAGTGGATGAGGCTACCCAAATATTGGAACCCCAATTGTTGGGTATTCTGTGTGCCAAGTTTGCCGATGAAAGAAATGCAGTGGGTAAATTTATCCTGATAGGTGATCATAAACAGTTGCCTGCCGTTATTTTGCAGAATAGCGGACATTCTGAAGTGCATGATGAGGGACTGAGGAAAGTCGGACTTTTTAATTTAAAAGATTCTCTGTTTGAGCGGCTTTATCGTTTTCATTTAAAAGAAGAATCTCCTAAAGCGATAGATATGCTTTGCCGTCAGGGGCGTATGCATCCGGGAGTGGCTTTTTTTCCCAATAAAGCATTTTATGCTGGAAGATTGGAAGCTTTGGGACTACCTCATCAGTTGGAACACATAGAGGCTCCAGTACGTTTTATTCCTTCGGAACAGGATTTGGAGAGCATTTCCGGAAAGACAAACCAATATGAGGCACGGATTGTTGCCGGTTTGGCCAGAGAGGTGTATCTGGCTTATGAAGAGGAATTTGATCCGAATCGAACGTTAGGGGTCATTACTCCTTATCGAAGTCAGATTGCTTTGATACGTAAAGAGCTTCAGACATTGGCTATTCCTGCTCTGAGTAGGATTTCCATTGACACGGTGGAACGGTATCAGGGCAGCGAACGTGATGTTATTATTTATTCTTTTTGTGTGAATCACCTCTATCAATTAAGGTTTCTGCCCAACCTGACAGAAGAAGACGGCGTACAGATTGACCGTAAGCTGAATGTCGCTTTAACGCGTGCACGCAAGCAGCTTTTTATCACAGGAGTCCCTGAAATATTAAATCATAATTCTATCTATCAACATCTTCTGAAAACTATTTATTAGGGAAAACACACCACAGACTACTTAGATGTGTAGTCTGTGGTGAATTCTTTAATTAGGCATCAACCGGTTTGTATTTGGGGACCAATGCTTTCATGATAATCCAACCAACCAAATAAGCTACGGCACATACACAGAATATGATGAAGTAGCCGGCAGGTTTCCCTTCGAATCCCATAAAAGTCATATTCGTTTCTGCTGCATAGTCAAACAGTCTGCCTGATCCCATATTAATGCAGAATGAACCTATACCACCTGCCATACCACCAATACCTACGATAGTAGCGATGGTGCTTTTGGGGAACATATCACCTACTACAGAATAAATATTGGCAGACCATGATTGGTGTGCAGCACCTGCAATACCGATAATAATGATAGGATACCAATATGAATAATTGCCTAAAGGTTGGGCAAACAGTGCCAGCAATGGGAACAAGGCAAAGATAAGCATAGCCTGCATACGGGCTGCATACGGATTCTTACCAGTTTTGTTAATGATAATAGTAGGTAACTTACCACCATAAATAGATAACATGGTGATAGCGTATAAAACGAAAATCAACATTTGTGCAGTACCTGTGTCTGAGGCGAAACCATATACATCCGAAATATATGCCGGAGTCCAGAAAAGGAAGAACCACCATACGCCGTCAGTCATGAATTTACCGACAAATACAGCCCATGTTTGGGGAAATTTGAAACATTGCAAGAATGAAATCTTCTTGTTGTCAAAGTCGTTGGCGGCAGCTTGTTGTGCTTTAGATTCTTCAGGATTGTTGTTGTCTTGTTCAATATATTCCAACTCGGCAGCATTCACGCGAGGGTTGACATTGGGTTTCTTGTAGAGGAACATCCAAAGTCCCATCCAGATGAAACCTAAGCCACCGATAACGATGAAAGCCATTTCCCATCCGTTGCCCACACCAATACTTTGGAAATAACGTGCCAAAGGAGGGATAGTGATCGGAGCGGCTAAAGCACCTACTGTAGAACCTGCATTAAAGATGGAAGTGGAATATGCACGGTCCTTTTTCGGAAAATATTCGGCTGTTACCTTAATAGCTGCTGGGAAGTTTCCTGCCTCACCTACACCTAATACGATTCGGGCAGCGATAAAGTAATAAACGCTGGTAATGGCGATAGTTGAAGCGACAGCTCCTGTTGCAGAAAGCATTTCTTCTGCATTATGAATACCTAATGTCTCTTCGGTAGCCCAGCCGCACAATGCATGGAGACAAGCTCCTAAAGACCAGACGAAGATAGCCCAAAGATAACCTTTTTTAGTCCCCATCCAATCGATGAAACGACCGGCGAACAGGTTGGCGATAGCATATACTATAGAAAAAATAGCTGTGATATCTCCGTAATTCGAATCCGTCCAGTGAAATTCCGGAGCAATGAAGTCTTTCCAGGTTAGTGAAAGCACCTGACGGTCGAGGTAATTGACTGTAGTGGCAAAGAATAGCAGACCACAGATTATCCATCTGAAGTTTGTCATCTTCTCACCTACTTTTTGAAATGTACTCATGATAATAGATTTAATTATGTTTTTCTTATTAGACGCAAAAATAACCATTCTGTACCTATTCTCTATGCAAAAATTGGTGGAAAGCCTGTATAAATCGGTACAATGGTAAGATTTCTAAAAAAACATTCCGAATGTCGCAAAAAACCTAAAAACGGGTTGATTTCTTGCAACATTCAGAATGACAAGAGTTAATGAGTAATGGTGTGTACCATTCTACTTATCTCATATCTGTGTATTTTATTTCATCCTTGTCACTGTATTTCAGGTTTTCACCTCCCATACCCCAAATAAAGGTATAGTTGCTGGTACCTGCAGCGGCGTGGATAGACCATTCCGGAGAAGTAATGGCTTGTTCATTATGTAACCATACCAGACGTTCTTCTTGCGGTTCGCCCATCAGGTGGCAAATGGCATTTCCTTCAGGCAGGTTGAAATAGAAGTAGGCTTCCATACGACGGGTATGTGTATGGGCTGGCATGGTGTTCCATACAGAACCCGGAGCCAGTTCGGTAAGTCCCATCTGCAATTGATTTGTACCACCGTTTTTTACTCTTTCCA
>OHCM01000014.1_pt1 | contig 43536 bp, 58 predicted proteins | sample 1566801 | NCBI WGS metagenome assembly OHCM01 (sample SAMEA3879595, study PRJEB24766) | human gut metagenome | biome: human-associated habitat; feature: feces | place: USA | collected 1985/1987 | reverse complement strand
TGGATGAAGATACAGTCAATGTAATAATTGCTTACTTTGCTGAAGTGTGGGATATAAAGTTTAGACCTTTTAAAGAAGGTCGTGGAACATATTCAATCGCTACATCTTCAGAACTTGATTGTGACAAGTTTGTAAACATAGTAAGACCTTACATAGAGCAAGTTCCATCATTATTATATAAAATAAGAAGAGATTCAACTAAGCTTGAATTTATAGCGCAGCAGAGAGCTGCTTCCGAAGCGCGAGACACTCTTGAATTAGAGTGATGATATAGTCAGTCTTATATTGAAAGATATAAGGTAAACGGATATTGATAAGGCTTACATTATGGGTTATGATTTTGATACCAGCGGACATTATGTAGGCTGGTCTCCATATTTTTTTTTTAGTATCGAGTCACTCAAAGCATCCGAAATGCTACCTACTCCTAATGGTAAGTTATACGCATACGGAAGTGGTGGAGTAGACATTACTAGCTATCTAAACCAACTTAACAAGGAGAACTTCTATAATCCAGAGTCTGTCCCGGTGATAGCAGAGATGCTCAACGCTATTGATGATGCTAGAATATTAACATATTCAGGTGAAGTTGACACCGATAATGCTAATTTCATTCTTAATAGAATTAACAATCATACTATGTATATGACTGAAGAATTTGATGAAAATGGAAAGAAAGCTAGAAACGGTAGACAGAAGATTAGAAGAAGTAACTTACTTCCTGCATTTAGAAACTCTGTATCATCTAAAATTAGCAATATTATCCAGAATTTGAAGAATATGAACCAGGCTTACTCTCCTATTGAAATGGGAGACCCGCAAAGGGCAGCTAAGGAATCAGCATCTGGACAAGAAGCTAATAAGATTACCATGACATCACCCTCATCCAAATGGGTAATGCAGATGCAGAATATGGACGGTAAACAAGTAATTGGTATTGCAGCTGTAGGTGAGAAAGTATTCTTTGCTAACTGTTACTACTTCAATGAAGGTGTTAGAAATGGAGACCAGGATTGGTTAGACAACATGTTTTTCTCCACTAGATTTGAAGGCATTCAAACAATGTTAAGTGAGAATGGTAAACCTATGACAGTACCTACTCTAAGAAACATAATGGCCAACGTTAACTTCGATGATTTGGCAGTTAAGAAAGATTATTGGAGAAATTTAATAGTCAGAGCTGTAGAACAGCAATTGTCACCGGAGGATGTAGCTAGAGTAGTTCAAGAGCAATTAGGTATGCAACCAGACCAGTCATTAGTAATTTCTGCATTACTGTCAGCTGCTACTGATAATGCTAAAGAGTTGATTCTTTCTAAAATTAATGCAGGTCCTAATCTAGCTGGTATGTACTTACATATGATTATGTTAGGATTCAGTTTTAATGATATCGCTAAATTCATGACAAGCCCGACAGTACAAACTGTAAATGACTTAATGAAGGTAAATGTATTTGATGAATATCATGACCATGCATCAGTAGACTCTGTAGTTAGAGCATTGGAAGAAGGCCCTAATATTAGAAACTACTTCGATTCTACTTCTTTAGGTAACTTCTTCAAAAGAGTGCAAGAGAAACTACTTGACTCTGGAGAGGAAGCGTTCGATAAGAGAGGTAATTGGATTCAAGCTATCAAAGATAGGTTTGCAGAAGGTGATTCTATTGATGATATATTCCCAGCTGTATCTTATAGAGAACACAGATTCTTGGAAGAATATAAGTACCTACAGAAGATGAAAAATAGGTTGGACATGGACAGATTTGCCGAATTTAAGAAGGTAAATAGAAATGCTAGAGAGACAGAACTGTTAGGAAGATTCTACGGACTAAATCAAGGTATGCCTACAGATTTAGGAGGTAAGATGTCCAGGTTAAATACATATGAATCTGCCATTACTAGCAGAGAGCAACTATATAAAGATGACAAATATGAGAAAGGCTATAACCCGGAAGTAGTTATTAAGAACATCCTGAATGATAAGCCTTATCTATCCGAAGAGCAAGTAAGAGCTGTAGTCAACGATGCTGTTGCACAAGGTATTACTAATGGAGGATTTAGTATGAGGAAATTCCTTGACCCAATGAACTCTGGTTATAAGAAGTCAACCATAGCTTACTATAATCTAATAAAGGGAACTTGGAATATATTCGACATGATTGATAAAATTCCTCACTTTAAGGCATTGTTCGAAGTATATAACCTTACTGATACAACTGATGTAAATATCAGTACCAAATTCAATCTAGTAAATTCCTATAGAGAAGCTCTTATTAAAGAGAATCCTACATATGGTAGAGCTGTTACTAAAGAGCAATTAAATGCACTCGGTGAGCATGTAGACGATGTACTAATCACTGGCTGGCTGGCTAAACGCAACATTACCTTCAGAATGGATGAGGGTCAGAAGTATATCGGAAATGATATGACTCTGCATGATATTAAAGAAGGAGGTGAGGTATTTAGTTTGGCTACTAACGATGGAATTGCTAACTTTAAACTCTGGATGGAAAGAACAGTTATTCCGGAACTTCATAACGGAATGGTTGGAGATAAGAGGGTTCGCTCTTTATTAATCAACCAATTTGTGCAAGGATTAAGTAGGAATAGGCGTACTGACCCATTTACTAGAGGTAATACTACATATATGAAATTACCTATTGATATGATGAACGTAAGAACTGAATCAGACCAAGCAATGTTTAGTAGATACCAGAAAGATTTTGCGGCACTGAAGAGAATTAATCTGCAAGGATTACCTCTTACTGACTGGTTCTTCTTATATAACTTAGTTGTTAATAAGAATAAGTATGGTGCTGACAGACTTACTACTTTACTGAACACATTTGATAAGACTGATGTTAGTGACTTACTAATAGAGTATCAAAAGTATGTAGGACAATCAGACTATGATTTGGATGTTAACATGGACACATTCTCATTAGAAGATGCACTTATTAGAATGGCTCCTATTATTAGTGAAAGTGCTAAGGGTAGAGCTAGAGATAAGTATATTAGAATGAGAAATGAAGAAACAGGTCGTCTTGAACTGTATGAAAGGGACGGAGAAGACTACTATGAAGTAAATGACATCCCAGACCCAAGTAATGTAGACATGCGAAGACTATATGATGATTACTTCGTTATTAGAACTCCAAATCAGAATGCTAAAATGAAAGAGTTAGTCCTTAATAGGAATGATTCTATGGAGAATATAGTTAATAAGATTAAGAGCTTAATGGAGCGCAATACTATACAAATAAGAATTAATTGTTAACATGAGTTGTACAGTAGAATTTTTAGTACATTCTAACGAGGGAGCCCCTAGCTTATTTAAGCTAGAGGTTCCTGACGTTAGTGAAATGTCTTTAGAAGATGCAATAGGAGCATTAATGGGAAATGTAGAGAGTTATAATGATTTTATTAATGCAGTAAATTCAGGAGGATTTCCTATTACAGCTTTGGATTCCAAGAATCTTGGCAAGGACGGATTACCAATTGGTAATTATAATTTAAATACAATTAAAAATGAGTTCCCAACTCCAAATATTACCTACTTAGTAGACAAGTTGCAAGGGGAAGGTGAGGACTTAAATAGGAATAATATACTACTCACTAATGCTAGATTTAGCCTTGCTTGGAATACCAATTATGGTATATTTAGAGACACTAGTGGCAGTTTGGCAGTTATTAAGCCTAAAGAAGAATATATAGAGACCTATCTAAAGCAAAGATATGTGAATACAGTATTAGATAAGGCTCCTAAAGAACAAGTTCAGGAAGTAAACAAGAATATAGAGTCTGCGTTAAAGATGCTAGCTGCAAGTAATGATACTTCATCCAGAGTGCAGACTATCATGAAATATATAGGGTATGACTTTAACACTAATAGTATTCATGGTAATGTTATACCTGCTTTTGTGAATTACTTCTATACTAGTGCTACTTTCAATGATGCATTATATAAGAATGGGCTTGTTAGTAAATTTAATGAGCTGTTTAATCAAATAATAGGTACTCCTACTACTGAAATTCCTTCTTATTCAGATATTACAGTTCAAGCACTAGTAGATAGAGCAGAAGTATCTGGGAACTACTTACGTATATCTAAGAAAGATATGCAAGACTTTATGGATGCTTATAGCTACGGAGAACTGTCTGATGAATCTATAGTATCTACTATACAAGACTTGAATAATAAAATTGACAATGAGAAGTTCTTAGACATTGCATTTATAAGTGATGGGGGAATATTATTAAGAAATACGTTTAAGCAGCCGGAGTTTGACAAGACTATAGTTAACACAGAATACTCTGGAGAGTTAATAGAGCCTATTGAAACTGTAGGGGGCTATAATATCGCTAAATATAATGACAGATATTATATAGACAGTAGGATTGTTACAACTTCAGATGGGCTAAAAGGAGCAGGAGTAGATAATCTCAAATATGCTAGAAGTATTGCCAATAAACTATTAGACAGGCCTATAGATTTGAAATCGGTTACTAGTAAACTCAAAAATGGAAGTTTAGCAATACAAAGTTATCAATCTTTACAAATTGGAGACAGATTCTCCGTTTTGGATATAGAACTAAATGATAACATAAAGCTATACAATGATAAGGATTTAGTTAAGAGTATTACTTTTAACAACTTCATATCAGAGCTTAATAAGAAGCCCCAATATAAGAAACTAATTGGCATACTTAAAGAGCAGGGACTTAATATAGAATCTATACTTAACACTCAAGAGAAATTGGAGACTTTCTTCTTATTAAAGAATCAATTAAGAGACCCAGACATTCATGCTTCTCTATATAACAGTAAAGTACCTAGTATGCTAACTCAAGACAAACTAGACTATGAGCTGCAATTAATGACAGAAGCTTTAAATACAATTCAGAATGCTACCGAATCTGTATATGAAGTAACTGGGGCAAATGGGGACAAATACTCATTCAGAAAGCTAGAATCAGAAAGAAGTGTACCAGTTCACAAGAAAGTACCCAGGTCATTTAAAAGTGAAATGGTAGAGATAGCCAATCACCTTAGTAAGAACTATGGCATTAATGTTAACGTAGTTACTGCTAGAGAGATAGCTTCTAAATTCAGAGGAGTGATTCCTAATGCTGGAAGAACTAATGCATTTATTTATAATGGAGAAGTCTATTTAAATGTAGATAGAGCTACTACAGCTGATTCATTGCATGAGTTTGCACATTTGATTATGGGTTCTATGAAGAGGACTAATCCAGGTCTTTATTATGGGCTAGTTGAACAGGTGGAGTCTCTGGCGAACTATGATGATAAACTGGAAGCATTTAGGATGATAGGAGATACTAGGGCTGTTCCTGACTTGAATGAGGAAATATTTGTTACAGAGTTTGGTAATTACTTCGCTAGAATCGCAGAGCCTTGGTTTGAAGGTAAAGAAGCTTCACTAGAAGAAATGGGAAGAATATTTAAAGAGAAGACTCAAAAGACATTCCAAACTAGTGATGATATTAAGAATGAGAAGTTAGGAAGACTTCTTAATATGTCTATAGATAATATTATGTCTGAATTTGGTAGTGCACTTATTAACAACGATTTAGCAGCAGGTTTTGATATGAACTTAGCTTCTGAATCCCGTACTATAACTAATCTAATTCAGAAATTAATAAAGAGTGGTAACTTAAAGGAGAATTGCTAATGGCTTGTTCATATAGTTTAAATATAAATGGTCAAGTAGTACAATTTGGGGAGGGTAATAACAACTATGCAGACCTATTTGACTTCTTGATAGCACATAAGAATCAGATAGAATATGGTCTTATATCTGATATCGTACTTAGTCAGGACACTAAGCAAGCTGAAATAGTAGCTAAACTAAGAGGTATCAGAAGTGAAGCTAGACTTAGAGAAGACGGAGTAGATTTAACTGGGGGAGATATAAGTTATACTGCTTCTGACGGTAATATGTCCGTTACAGATTTCTTAGAGAAAGGAAGGTCTGGTGACGGTGAAGGCGCATTAATTCAGCCCTTTAATGTTACTAATTGGAGAGGCAGAACTGTTACTGAATTAATGGATAAGGAGAAGATTAGTAGAGAAGAAGCACATGCTAGAGTAGACCAAACGTTAGAGATGTGGGATAGAATAGCTGAAACTGGTATTGATATACACTCTATGATTGGAGACTACTTTGCAGGGCACTATGACTTAGAAGCACTTACTAAGAAATATGGTTTACAATACAGTGAAGCTGTTATTAAATCATTATATGACAACCTAGAAACACTCAAGAGTGAACTGTATAGAGCACATGGTAAAGGTGCTAAAATAATGTCTCAATTTCTGGTTGATGCCAATACAAACGACGGACTTAAACTAGTAGGTTCTATCGACTTAATAGTTGTAGATGAAGAAGGACAACCTCATTTGTATTTATTTAAAAGTTCTACTAAAATTTCTAACGACTGGGATGCAGCTAAAGCATCTAAATATGACTATCAATTAGGATTTTACAGGCAGATGTTAGCTTCTAAGGGAATCCCGGTAAGAAATATGGAACTTAATATAATTCCAATGAAAATAGAAGGCCTAGATGAGGGTCCTTTAACAGATGTTCAGTTTGAGGCAGTACAAGACAGGAAGAAAGACACATCTTCAGCTGTTAATAGGCTAGCTTGGGGAGTAGGAGAATATTATTCAAATATTAGTAACATAATACCTGTAAGGATTACTGATGAGACTGTAGGACATCCTATTAAGGACGGAGTGCTTAACACTTTATCAAAGTTTATTCCCAATCCTAAATTACAGAGTAGAATGGATAGAATAGACGTAGATTCGTTTATTCAAACTCAAGTACATGATTCACCACATCCTTCAGAAGGAAGGTGGTACTTTAGTGATTATTACAATCATAGTAAACCTATCTATATTAAAGATACAGCTGATAAAGCTGTTAATGAGGAACTTAGACAAAAGGTTGAAGAATACTTAAAGAAGAGGGATAGAATCTTTGCAGAGAAGAGACAGGCATTTATATATGATTTGGACAAGGCTTTAAAGGGTTATAAACCTCTAGACCAAATAGTACCACCATCAGGGTTTAAGACTACAGCTTTTGTAGTAAGCACATTTCAAAAGTATGTAAACGACCCCGGTTGGGAAGTGGTTGATATGGAGAATCTTAAACAGCTGGGAATTATAGCTATTCATAATGTTATTACTAAGCAAGTGGACTTTGTGGCACTTAGTAAGCATGATTTAAATACTATTATACCACTGTCTTTAGGAACTACTATGTTGGGAGATTATGAGAAGGATGCATATGCCATGAATAATCCATGGTTATTAAGAGCTACTAGTGGTAATATAGAGTTGATGAAGATTATGGCAGCTATTAATGAGATGCCAGAAGTCTTCGGAGATGTATTTAGGATTGGAACATTTAAGGTCTTAAATGCAGATACATCTACAGCTACTATAGCTAATATGAGAAGCATAAGAGAAACATTCAACTTATTAGCAAAGGAGACTGGAGTAACTAATAGACTTAATCAAGTTACATTTATGGATGAACTTGAGGTTTTAAAAGGAGAGTTCTTAGCACTTATGAGTAGACCTGATGCTACTCCCAGAACCCAGCAAGAATTAAACACTAAAGTACGTAAGGCATTATTTGACATAAATGTAAACGATAAAGCTGCTACAGCCGACAGGTTAGAAGATATAGCCAAAACGTTGTATACTTCATTCCCAACTATCCTTGAGAAAGCATCAGTGGAAGATATAATGAAAGAGAACTCTAATACTGGTATAGAAAGATTCTATAAAGCAGTTCTAGGAACGATGCTTTATTATAGGGATATTCCATTTACACAGCCGGAGAAGATGGGAAGATATACTCGTAAAGGAGCTCCATTATCAGGAGGTATGGATACTAACCCTGAACTAATTCCAGAGAATAATATTAGACAGGCTGTTAAATTAGTAAGAAAGGCATTTGATGGAGTTACTAGGAAGACTGAAGAATATTACTATCCATTCTTTAATGACTACGTTAAAGCCTTGTGGAAGGATAAGGGATACTCAAACGCAAGAAACTTAGTAATAGGAGACCAGACTAAAATATACGACAATATGTTTAGAAGAAATCCAGACGGGTCTCTAAATGAGCAAATGCTGTTTGCTAATCCTTACGATAATAGTACTCCACTGTCATCTGAAGAAAGAAGATTCTTGAAGAAGATATTATGGGATATCAACAAGTACAGATTTAATCTGGAAGGTAAGTCAGAATCTGACCCAGAAGTGGCGCAACTAAAGAAACAAGACAAATGGTTCTGGGTACCATTGCAGCAGACTAATAATAAGATATTACAAATGGGAATTGCTAAATGGGCTAGCCAAGAAACTAAAGATGTTACTATGAAATTTAAAGACTTCTGGAATAGAGAAGAGAATGATGCATATTCGGAGGAAGAATATACAGCTAAGTCTGACATGATTACTAGATATGAAATGTATAATAGGTTTAACATTTCTGAATCTAGTGAAGACGCCAGACAGGCATTACTAGCACAATACAATTCTGATTTCTGGGAACGTAATTTGGAATCATTAGTAACTAGCTATGTGTTCGCCGCAGAGCGTAAAGATGCCTTTGATGATGTGCTCCCGGCAATTAAAGCAATTAAACTATTAGCTCTTAACTATGCTAAAGAAACTGGTGTTGATTTAACAGTGTTTAATGAGACAATGGATAATTATCTTAAAATTGCAGTATTTAACCAGTCCATTATTAGTGAGGAAGGTAAACAGCTATACCAAGCTGTGGGTCCTATTAAGAGATTAGCATCCTTCGGATTGTTGGCATTTAATGTTACTGGTGGAGTCAGAGATGTATTTGACGGAATGTGGAAGAACTCTGCAATGGCTTTCAGTAAGATGTACTACACTGGAGAGAAATTTACTTATAAAGAATTATTACAGGCCGGAGCTATTATCATGAAAGACGGGCCAGACTTTTTATCAAGAGTCACTAAGATAGAGGCTCTTAATGCTAGAATGAGACTCGCTGATTTTGATATGAATAAATTGTCACAGAGGTTAGTAAGTAACAAGTCAGGATTGTCTAATCTATCCAGGTATACTTACTGGTTTACTACAGCACCGGATTACTATAATAGGATGACCATGTTTATAGCTCAAAGTCTACATGATGGGACTTGGGATGCTATAGAAATGACTAAGGACGGATTAAAGTATGATTGGAAGAAAGACAAGCGGTTAGCCGCTTATGCTTCTGGTAATAAGAGTAATCCAGATTATAATAAGCAAAGAGGTCTGTATCTATCTATGATGAAATCTTTTAATGAAACTGAAGGTTTAAATCTAAAAGAAGGTGATGCATTACCATTTGCCTATACACAGGACGAAGTACTTGCTATTAAGACCTTATCAGATTTAGTTTATGGTTATTATGACCATGACGGAAGAATGCAAGCTGAGAAGACCTTTATGGGAGCGTTGCTTGGTCAATTTAAAACATTCTTGTCCGCAACCAGGAATGCTTATTTGCTAGAACCAAAGAACTATGGACTGGCAGGTAGAGTTCAAGCTAAAAATGATAATGGAGACCTTCTATGGTACAAGGATATAGTAGACGACAATGGAGAAACCAAAACCATAGTAACTACAGAGAATACAGGAGTGCCGGTAGAAACTTGGGCTGACAGATACCTAGAGGGAATCTTTTACACCCTTAAAGATGCTTGGAGGGAATTTAAATCCGGAGGTCTAAAAGGAGTTAAAGATAACATATGGAACGAAGATACTGGTGTCAAGAAATCTAATTTAAAGAGATTAGGACATGACTTAATGCTGTGGTTGTTATTAGGAGCTCTAGGTCAGTATCTAATAAGGTTGTGGGCTGAAGCCAGAGAGGAAGATAGAGACCCATTAAATCCTACCATGTCTAGGGCTATGGAAGATACAGTGTTTAGTCTATTCCAGAGAGGATTTACCAATTCATTTGGTGACGTAACTCCTATCAATACTATGTCGAGCTTAGTTAATAATTCGGAACCTGTATCTATTGGATATCTTAGCACGGTGTTCAATAATACCTATGAATTTGCATTTGGAGATAAGACTCTATCTCAATACTTTATGGGAACTACAGGATTCGGTAGAACTTTCAAGGGAGCTACTACTGAACTAAAGAATATAGCTAAATTAGCAGCTGACACAGTTAAAGAAGATACAGAGTAATAATCAAAAAAAAATGGCCTGTACAGTAGAGCATTACACTCCACCATACAGGCCATTATTGTTTATTGAAGCACCCCTAAGGTCTCCATCATAGTTGCTACTTTGACAATTAACTCACCAAGAGTTCCGTTATTATCAATAACATAATCGTAGTCATTATAATCATCCAAAGCATGTTCTGAAATATGATTATCTAGTAATCCGGTATCTCTGTTTACCTTAATGACAATTCCTTTCCTATCTTTGATAGCTTGGACTTCATTTGGAAACCTAGTATCTGGCATAATCCAACAAGGCTCTACTGTATTCATGTGTACAAATACAGTGTTGCCGTACTCATCAGTACCATAAGTAGGATAACTCTTAAATCCTTTATCATAGTCAGACATCATAGATTTAACCCATAGGTTAGGGTCAATAGTTCTTCCCACTTCAGTACCCAGTACTTGTAGGAACTCTCTATGAGTCATAGGTTCTCCTTCACTATTACTAATTGGAATATGTGTAAATGATTCTTTGATACTTTCTGTCTCAAAGCTTGACACATGACATCCTAGTATAATGGACGCACATTGTTTCAGCTTCTCTGCCCATGGATGTTTCTCCCATACACTAAGTATAGGAGCAATATCCTCACTTTCACAGACAGCTTCAAAGTGTTTAGCATTCAGAGTTACTTCTCCCCATAGTTTAGAAGATTTAAGCCAACTTATATACCGAATGATATTACAAACTGTATCCTTACCGCTTTGCTTCTTACCAACTATACCTATAATCATTCTTCTAGAAGGGTTATTTCATCGTCGCTATACTCACAATCTCTTACTTCTAAATCTCCTAGGTCTACTGTGTCGTAAGCCTTTTCCCAAGCTTCGTCTTCGCTGTCGGCTTCAACTTCTATGTCAAAGCATAGACGACATCTAAGCTGTCTATCGATACTTACATTATACTTCGGCATCAGTAGTAGCTATTACTAACTCACCAGAGTCAATTGCTTTACGAATGTATCTCATTAATGTGATAGGTTTCGGATACTCTGCTAGAAATGTAGTAGTTCCTACATCATCTCTGTCATTCATGTCTATTGGAAAGACAATAGTTTTATCACCAGCTATTATTTGATAATAAAGTACACCAGCTATAGCATGTGATATCTTAGCTGGATAAGGTAAGGTTACAATTTCTTTTAGTGTCATATTATACTACACAAGATTTTACTAAATCAGCAATCTGTTTACCGTCTGCGGCAGGGAACATAGCTTTAAGCTCTTTGATAATAATTCCCATTTTACTCTTAGGAATCTTAGGACCGTCTTCACATCCTTGTAATGCACAGACTTCTACTAACCCTAAAGCAAGTACTTTATCGTCAGGGACCTCGGGCAGAAATTCATTCAAGATAAGAGATTCTGCCATTTCATTATCATATAAATCCTGACGACCTACCATACGATACTGTTCGGCATTATCAATGCGCTGGTCACGTAACTTCTTAATAATGGCTACTTCAGCAGCATTGTCAAGAGGTTTAGCATTCTTAGCAGTTGCATAGTTGCTAAATTCCGTCTTAATTGCACGGAGGACTGTAGTCCGAACAGCATCATGGTTCTTCATGGACTCCATAATTAAGGAGTTTAATTTATCATTCCACATATCATTTCTATTTAAAATGTTAATAACTCGGTTAGCATCCTCATTAGTAATACCTACGTTACCATTAGTTCTTACTAAGAACTTGTTCTGGCAAGACAACATTTCTCTATCATCATCCAAAATTGCATAGACGTAAGGTTCGGTTTGAGAATTTAACCACTCTTGGATTTCTTTACCTCTATGGTCTCTAAAGGGAGTGGTACTATAAATTTGGAACTTTAACCCAGCTTTGTCAAATACTGATTGTAAGTTAGAATCTGTTCTCCAAGAAGAACTAACTATTACCTTACAATCTGTTTTACTAACTATATCGTTGATGATATCAACACATTTTGGGTCGAAGTCACCTTGAGGATATACATGGTCTTTATTCCATTCTTCATGATACCACTCGTCACTATTAAGAACTCCGTCTACGTCCAGAAATAAATATTTGTTAATCCTTTTCATAGAATGTTACTTGTCTAGAGAATCCATTCTCCAGTATGTCCTTGTCTGGCGATACTTCATTCTCAACATCTGCCGAATACTCTTCTATGTACACTTCAGTATCAACATTCTGTATGGTACATCCAGCAACCCAAACACAATCACCCTCGTCCATAATAACTTCATAGGGCAGCGCTGACCTGTAATCAGTACGATAAATTTTACCAGTTTGTCCAATTTGTGTAGTTTGTAATTACTTAACTGTATTGCATACAATGAATGCTCTGATAAAGTCATAGAATATACACAAAGCAAATCACCATATTTGAGGTCTTTTGTATCCTCTCCTATATACTTGATACAATCGTCAAGGTATATTCGCGCAATAGGTTCAGGAGTCCAAATTTGGAAGTTTCCAGAAGGGTCTAGTAAGTCATTATAAACTGGAATGATGAGAGCATCTTCTAGCTCATTTCTGTATCTATAATCTGCTCTAATTGCTAACATACTATCCCAACGTACTTCTGACTCTCTTATGCCTGGATTGACTACAGTACCGTAAGCTCCTTCGACTATATGAGTATCTTTTGAAGAAACCATTCTAACTCTTGTTCCCTCAACAATTTTAAACTTTCCCTTTTTCAGATTCATGTTTCATAAATTCATCTGTTAATTCAACTCCTAATTGACATATCTCTTTAAATGACCTCTCATGTAAGAGGTCATTGTTATTGATTAATGCTAATGTAAATTCAAATCTCAATCTTTCATACTTTTCATGTTGCTCATTAGCTTCCTTTTGAGCTTCAGCTGCTTGCTGTGCAGCTTTAATACCCTCCAGGAACTCACCCCAATCTTTACTGTTGTCCATAAAAACTAGGGTTTAGATATTTCATAGTGTGCCTACGTAATATATTCTCTGCTGTACCAGAATCCCATTTAGATTTGCTTCTTATAAAGGCAATATCCTCACTTGAAGCATTGGTCATAGCAGAATCACGGTCTCTATCTGTCTCAAATCCACCTACATAATGTACAATAGGACAATCATCTATGGTATATGGGTCATCATCCTCGCATAAGTCTGCATTGAGCTCATCTACCATGTCAACATGATAAAAACCGTCTTGTCCAGCTACGCCTACTCTAAACCTAGGTTCAGAGAACATATGATAAATGCACAAAATACATGGAGGACACCCTGTATCATCTGTATTCTCCTTAATGTAATTTGCTATGAAATTAGCTGCCATTTCATCACAACCCCTACAATCTCCGACTACAAATTCACAGTCATCGTAATTATCGTTGCATGTGTCTATTACATCAACAATTGCTGGAACGTAGAACTTCTCAAATTCTTCAGGAGTTATGTCTCTGTGTCCACTAATAAAGTATGTCATTCAGCAAATAAATCGTCTAAACCTTCTACTTTTTCATAATCTACATAAGTATAAAAGATACCTTCAATGAGATGCTTATGATTAAATGCCCACTGGTAATTATCAAGGTCAGATATTTTAACCCACATGATAGCCTTTACCTCATTCTCCTCTCCACCTAGCTGTCCTTTGATAGCATTAGTAGAAATTCCAATATGACTCTCGTCTACTACAGCCATGAACCTCATAGTGACATTCTGTCTGTTAGAGTCTTTCGGGTCATCGTTAATGCTACACATATAAAGAGCACTAGGTTCAATCTTAACTCCAGTTTCCTCGTAGATTTCCCTAGAGCAAGCTTCTGCTAATGTCTCATCAAAGTCCAAATAGCCGCAAGGACAGTTCCAATATCCTTGAAAGTCTGGTGCTCCTTCACCTCTTTGATTGGCAAGAACACACCATTCATTGTTAATCCTACAGAATATAAATCCTGCAACGGCTATACTACGGTGAACCCAAACTGTCTCCCCAGCGTGTTCACCAGTTTCAATTGTAATAGGATAATTCTTCATTAGTAAAATTCTTCAGTTAATCCAGCTTTTATACATATAATCTATATTGGTCAATGAATGCTTCTACAGTATCTCTTACAAATGGCTGGATATACACTCCAAGCTTTACTCTATTGCGAATGCAAGTAGAGCATATTGTTATTTGCGGAACATATACAACATGCACATTCTCCGGAAGGTCATGTGGGGTCTCCTCTCCACTTACCACCATGAGGAATTTATAGTCATACAATATTACAGACCCTTTATGCCATTCAGGAATATCCTTGTAGGTTTCTGGAGTAGTAATGATTACTAATTCATCCTCTGGCATTCTAGACCTCAATTCCTCTAGTACAACGTATGTAGGTATACCTCTGGGATAAGCAGGACCTGCTAAGTCTTTCTCTACATCACTTACATGTACAAAAGGTAAAGTGCCGAATTGCATACAACTCATAGCATACCTATATGAAAATTTAGAGCTATTCTCCTTCCATAAGTTTTGATATGCAGGAATTACTAATACTCTACCCACCTGGCTAGAGTTAATGGCTCCCATTACCACATTTACATGCCCGATATGGGGAGGGTCAAATGAGCCAAAGAATAATCCTACTCGCATTGCATTGCCTCCTTAACTGCTGCTTTAACTATACTATCAAGTTCATGCTTACACTTCTTACAGTCTCCTGCATGTGCAAACCAATGATTTTGCCAGTAATATGTATGACCATTCAAAGTAAGAGCTCTGATATGACCATTACGACAAGTTCCAACCTTGTCATGGTTGTCAGTTACATTACCACTGGGAGTACAACTAGAAAGGAGCCAAAGCAAAGCTAAGGCTCCATAATACAATTTCATTTTCATCTAAATCCAATTTTAGGTCTATCACTTTCAATTTGTTCACCGCCATTGTCTGTACCTAAGTTATAGACATCACACAATGCCATGTCTTCGGTTACAGGTTCAGTCTTACCAAGTTTGACAGCTAAGGCAGTAGCTTTGTCTTTGGTAAGTTTGCCAAATTCATATTTAACTTTTAATCTTCCTTTACGTAGTAATGCTTTATCAATACTACTAATATCAGCATTAAAGGTACATACGAACTTAAGGTTTAAAGAGTCTCCGAGTATACCGTCTGACAGGTTTAGTAAAGAGGATATTCTATGATTACCTCTAGTATCCCTACTTACTAATAAGTCCTCACAGTCTTCTACTACAAACACTGAATCCCTCTTATTAGTAAGAAGTTCAATAAATGAAGCATCTCCAATGTATTGAAACGTAGAAGCATCTAAGAACACAAACTTCTTACCTGGATTGTCGGCTATTAGCTTTCTAATATAACTAGTCTTACCGCAACCAGGAACTCCGTGTAATATGGCAATTCCACTCTCCTTGGAATTTATCATATCGGTTATTTGTTGATGTGGTAAGTCATCATTATAATTAGATTGTATATCACAATCTTGCTCTTTTACCTTCATGAGTGTAGTTCTGAATCCTTGATTACTGTAGGTTACGTATTCCATAGTAGCTTTAGCCTCTTTATATACCAAGCAATCTACTATTTCTTTTGGAATATCATCAGTATTCAACATTAGAATTTCTAGGTCCTGAAGGTCTATAATATACTCATCAGTAAATAAGAAGTAATCATCTCCCCACCTTATATGAACTGCATCTGGAAATAGTTTTAAGATGTTATATTGAGTCGCCCAATAATCTATAGATTTACTTCCGGAAATGGATTCAATCTTTCCTTTAGATTCTGCATCTGACCATTCTCGTCCTTCTGGTAAGTCTACTGCATAATAATCTGACCTAAAAGTAGCCCTATGTGGAGCTCTTCCATGTATCTTCATAAATACAGCGACTAATGCAGAACCTAACCCGTAAGTTGGGGCTATGACTACATCATAACACTCTTTAATAGCTGTGTGAACTCTTCTTTCTAAATCATTCATATAATTCCCTAGATATATAAATTGGAGCTTTCTTACGTTTAAATTCGGAAGCTAAATGTCGGCTCCAAACCTTATTGACTACATCTTCTCCATGTCTAGCACATAATTGTGACCAGCAATCAGATTCTGCCATTTCATCATGTGGGTGCATGATTTGTCCAGCTGAGTCGTAGCTCTTCCTAAAATTCTCGAATGGAATGAATCTACTAAGAATATCATCCACAGTAGCGTAGTCCTTAGCACCTATCTGGTCTAAGTCACTATTACTAATACCAAGACCATCAGTGGGAACTAGCTTGCAAGAATTATATATAGCACATGACATTGCTTTATAATTATCGCAAGTTTCTTTATAATCATTACGAAGAGCTTCTAAAGCTTTACTTTTATAATGGTCTTGCAAATAGTTTGCCAGTCCGTAAACTTCAGTCTTCCACAGGTCTTGAATAGGGTCAAAGTCACCAACATCACCATGAATAGTCCAGAATCCAAGCTGATATTCAGTTTGATTATCTGTACTCATTACTAATCCCTTGCGAATAGATGCTATATCATAAAGATGTATCATTCTACATCTAGCTTGTATATTACCATTAGCAATAGGAGTTCTGCCAGGCATTTCTTCTAGCTCGTCGAGATGATAAGAATTAGCCATATTGACATCACCTGCATCAGCACATGCATCAAACAAAGCTGCACGATAGGAACGTTCAAGTCTGTAAACTTCAAACTTGTCACAGAAGGCTTCTCCTACATGCACAGAGGTAGCAAACTCATCACTCTTATTCTTAATAGGAAGACTTCTACCTATAAGAGGAATGCCAGTTTTCTTACTAACCTCATGGCAGATAGCAGCGACAACAGTGGAGTCTATTCCCCCACTGATGCCTAATACCATTACCTTAAGGTTGTTAGAAGTAACGTATTCAGCTGTTTTATCAACTAATACATTAAATACATGTTCATAATTTAGTTCACTCATAATCCTAATTCAGATAAACAAGATTTTACTTCTCTCATTTCACCAGTATGTTTGCCTTTATCATCCGACAGCTTAACACAACCGTAAACAGGTTGATTAACATTCATTTGACAGCTAATAAGCTTCATCACTATGTTAGCTGGCTTAAATCCAGTATCATTAGTAAGATTAGTGCCTATTCCAAACGAACACCTGATTCTACTTCCACAATACTCCATAATGTCCTGGCATTTGTCAAAGTCCAAAGCATTACTGAACACTATAGTCTTAGTAGTAGGGTCTACTCCAAGTTCTTTATAACGAGCAATCATACTGTTTATGAACTTAAACTCATCGCCAGAGTCACATCTTACTCCGTCAAACAATTTAGCTTGCTTGCGAGACAGGTTCTTCATGAACACTTCAGAAGTATATGTGTCAGACAATGCTATTCCCAAATCACCGTCATACACATTTACCCAATTCTCAAGAGCCATGTAATTAGCCTGTTTATAGCCATACATAGCACCGTGGAACATGAACCACTCATGCGGATGAGTTCCCATCATAGGCATTTCATATTTCATAGCCAGATAGCAGTTAGAAGTGCCAGTACAATAGATAGAACCTTCCTTAATTGCAGATACTACCTCATCCTGTACATTATAACTAAACCGTCTTCTGGTACCAAATTCAGAGAATTTTATTCCTGCAACATTCGACAACCTTAACTTAGGTTCAAGCTTCTTAATGACTTCTGACATGTCACAGTTGTTACCTAATACACGATTACGTAGTTCAGATATAATGGCTAGAATAGGAACTTCATATAGTGTTACTTTGTACAGATAATCAGTAACAGTAATATGAAGATGTTTCTTGTCATCAAGCCATACTTGCACTTTGCCAGAGTTAAACCTGAAAGAATATAACCATTCCCAGTAGACTTGTGGAACAAATCTACAGTTAGAAGTCATATAATCAAGTTCACTATTGGTAAGACGTAACATTCCAAGATTACTTAGCTCCAAGTACACCTTCTGAACAAAGTCTTCTGGATACTCTGTCAAGTCACGGTCAAAGAACTCAAATGTTCCTCTAGCTTGAGGAAATAGTTTCATGTAAGCATACGAAGTTGTAAATTTATACAAATCCGTATCAAGAATGGATTTTACTATCATTTCTCTTTAAATTTATCAATTAATCTCTCCATTGCTAAGTCAATGAGCTGCAATGATTCTATCATTCTGTCTGTTCTCTCTTGCTTAGTAAGATTCCTGTATTCATTGAATTTAACAACAGCATCACCGAGAGTTGCAATTATAATTACCGTATTTACATAAGGCAACAACCCTAGAATTGTGAGTAAAGTAACCACTCTACTTGTCATATAGGGTCTAATGTCCTTCTTTAGATACATTCTAAATATCATGAATGTGAAGAACAAAACCGATACTGAATAAATTAATCCCATTTTAAACCACAGTTTTTAATTAAATTAGCAAGTTTATCTCCACCATCCATGGATGCAATATACTTAGTGTCTACTACAATGTTATCTTTATAGCCCATAGCTATCAAGTCACATATAGTTTCATGCACACAATAATCACCAGCTATACCAACTACTCTAATCTCATTGTCTGGGTCAGACTCAAAATCAAGTAATATGTCTGATATAACAGAAAGACTTTCTAGATTATCAAAGATACTATACTCTTCTTTGTCAGGACTATCTCCTTTAATAAAGATGTCTGTATCTTTACGATAGGCGTAGTTGCATATTACACTCCATAGTGGGGCATATATACAACTACCAGTAGTACCTTTAACACAATGTGGAGGCCATTGGCCTCCGTTCTCTTTAAAGGAGCAGTGGTTAGATGGGTGAAAGTCCTTAGTAACCATTACATAGTCACAGTCAATTTCACCGTTCTGTAATGCACTAGCAAGAGCATCCATCTTCTCCTTAGCTCCTTCCACAGCTAAAGACCCACTGATGAAATCCACCTGTGGGTCTACAATTAATAAAATCTTATCCATACTTTATTTAGAACACGCTGCTATTGCGGCAACTATTAGCAGTATTAGAAGTAACACTAATACAATACCTATAGCGAAGACTACTGGCAGCCATAATGGAGCAAGTACCCACCACCATGACCATGTTGCAACAGCAGTTGTTCCTGTTAATTTAAGAATTACAAATACTATGGCTATAGCAGTTAATAGGCTAGAGCCGCCAGATGTATAAACTACCTTTTCAGTTGGCATCCTTTTAAACATTCAAATATAGAGGTTTGTAAGAAACTACATAATCTTCATTTACTAACGATACGTTAGAGAACTTCATGCCATTAAATTCCTGTATTCCATGACATCCACTGTGAATGTGTCCGCAGAAACAATGTTTAGGTTGTTTACGCATGATTTCATCGGCTAACCATGTATTACCCGCATCTTTTCCTGCCCACGCTCCTTCATGTATCTCACCTAGCCCAAGTAGTCTAGGAGCATCGTGAGATATAAGAATATCACAATCACTAGGCATATGAGCATACTTAGCTTCCAGGCGTTCAGGCTCTCTCATGAACGCCCAATTACCAAATTGCTTACAGTAGGGAGTTCCGAAGATTTTAAACTTCTTGAATACTCCTGGCTCGATTTCATGCTCGTATTCCCAAGACTTATTATGTAAATACACCAATTTGCCGTCAGTAGGCTTATGAAACATGTTGTACATATCTGGTTCCAAACCTCCATTTCTTTCAAACCAGAAGTCATGATTACCAGCTATGAATACTACATGTTTACATGGTAACCCATTAGCCCATGGAATAAACGTATTTTGAAGCCATAGCCTAGATTTAGGCATGTTTAGCTGTATATTTAACGGCATGATATCTCCACAGATGAGAAATATATCACATTCTTCAACTGCGGGAAGTACTCCATGTAAATCAGACGTAGCTCCTATTCGCATTTCTCGGCTGTATATTTAATCCGTATTTCAGTCATCTCACCATTAGCAATATCTGGAAGTGATTCAACAAAACCTACACCATAGGTAGCTCTTAAATCGAACTCTCCTATCCAAGTAGAGTCATCTGTCTCTTCATCAGAAGTATTCCATTCATCATCATATTTAACTGGAGCCACTGACCCTTCGTAAAGCCACTTATTGCCGTTGTTGTCTATACAATACCAATAACGCATAGTTACTTAATTCCAAATTCAAACTGAAGATTCATCTCAATCCGTTCACCTTTATTTAACTCAGGGAACTTAACGGTTCCTAGAAGTTTATCGAAGTCAAAATTGAAGTCTTCTTCCGACCAAAACAGACCTTCTTTTCTTGGGTCTACCCACTCACCATCATCGTCCATAATTGGTGGTTCTTCTCCAACAAACAGAAATACTTCCTCGTTAGCAGCTCCTTCTAAGTCTCTACAACACCAAAATCGTTTCATTCTTTATACCAAGTTGTGTTTAACTGTTCATCAATCTCAAATTGTAGTGGGCCTTTATCAAACGTAGTAGCTGGAATAACACAGTCTTTAAATACATCATCTGTGGCAGAAGTCCACTCATAGTCGTTATTCATTCCTTGCCAACCGCTGCCAGCTTTCTCCGGCATGTCACCATCGGTTACATGAAGGTCTCCTGCTTTTGGCATTTCGTCATTTCTATTCACTTCAACTTTCATTCCTTCAAGTCTCCCATTACGTTACGGTTAAGCCTGTCATCAATTCTCTCCTTACAAGCGTCAAGGTAAGCTTCTAGAGCAGCAACTTGTTTAGCATTTTGCTCACAAGGGAACTTCTCATTCAACTTCTTTACTCTGTCAAGCAGGATAAGGGCAAGTTGTTCTGATTGCCACCCTGGAGTTACTGTACCGTCTTCGTGCTTGTGAACAAACTGAATTGTGTCAGTAGCATCCACATACTTGGTTTTGCCATTAACAAAACCAGCACACATTTGGGCACGGTAACGATGAGCTCCATTGAATCCATCATCGGGAATTACTTCAATAGTTTCCTTATTACTAGGATACACCTTTAAGTCCTTAACTGGAACATACTTCTTTCTGCTACTAATAATTTTAGCCATAATGCTTATTCTTTATAAATGTCCAACAATTCACTAAATTCGTTAATAGTCTCACACAAATGCTCTATGCAATTTATGAGAGCTCCTTTCTCCAGTCCCTCTAGCCATTTAAGCCTAGTCTCTGGAGTGCAATCTTCGAGACAAGTAGGAGTAGGCTTCTCCTCTCCTTCTAACTTATCGAAGATGAATATCCCACTAAGATTCCTGCGCTTCATTCACTTGCTTATTAATTATACATTTAACTTGAGCATAAGATACAGGAGTGTAATTATTATTATCAACTCCTACATCATACTGGGTTGGAAGTAAATAAGGCAGTCTAGCTGCATCAGCTCCAGCACTATTTGGGCCTGAATGTACATGTCCAAATAACTGCCATACGGCATCCTCTGGTTTACGATATATTCCACCATAACACAGAAATGGATAGTGATTTAAGTATATACTACGATTCTCTATCGAAATCTGCATCTGAGGAATCACTATCTCAAACTTACCCATGTAACCTTGTCTTATGTTCTTCCTATCATGGTTTCCCAGTATGAGGTAAATCTTGCCTTTTAGACGAGACAAAACATTACTCCATACTGCACTACCACCTAGAGCAAAATCTCCCAAATGGAAGACTGTATCATCGTCAGTAACCACACTATTCCAGTTCTCAACTAACATATCATTCATATGATTAACGTCTTTAAATGGACGATTGCATAGATTGATAATGTTAGCATGACCAAAATGTGTATCTGACGTAAAGAATGTGTGCTCCGGGTCAAATTTAAATTTATCTGTCATCTTCCACAACAATGTTTATATTTCTTGCCACTGCCACATGGACAAGGGGCATTACGACCTATTTTAGGATAAGGTCTAACATACGGTTCTCTTCTTAGGAAGTTAGCAAGATGTTTCCTTAGCAATGCTTCTTCCTCTTTCGACAATTCCTTGTCCATGTCTAGTGCGTCTTTAGCATCCTGCATTCTGAATGTGATTAGATACTTTAAGAATAATATAAATCTGATAACTAAGTGCATCTTGTAGTCTAGGAGTTTTGCCTCCTCCTTATGAAGTTCTCGCTTATATCTCCTAGTATCTGTTCGATACTTGTAGATTCCCTTCTGCATCAATATCTATATAGTCATCCAACAGTAATCTATCTCGTAATTCAATTGCAAGTTCTCTTGCCTGCGGATGAGCATCATTTGCACATCTCAATTTCAAGAACTCTATCCATTGTTCAACAGTGCCAGTCATTATTAATTCTGTCTTTAGTGCTAGAGGTAGTACATTTCTAGCCTGTTGAGCAGGCTCGCCCTCTGTCAACAATCCGAAATATGTACTTTCTGCTTCACACATAGCTTGTATCCATGCAGCTTCAGTTCGAGACAATCCTTCAGATATAGTTAAATCATAAGTATGACATAGTTCTATATTATATGAATTACCCTCGAACATATTCTTATACCAGCACGGTATTATACAATTTAATTCCTTACCAAACTTAGCCTTAGAGTAATTGCAATACCTAGTACTTTCTTGAGCGAAGCTAAATAGTCTGTGTCTACAGAACTCTCTAGCAACTCCCATATCACATATAAATCTTACAGTGACACGTTTAACGTGATATTCTGTAGGTTCACACAAGTATTGCAAGTCCTCAAGCCAACCATTTTGGAGTAATACTCTATAGTTAGTAGTTATAGCTACAAAGCCATCAGGTATACCCGGGACTGGTTGTGCTTGTACAGCTTCCGAGTACTGATTCTCATTATACTTACTCCAAAGTCTGTAAGCAATGGGATTAGAATCATCATTAGCCTTAAAGTCATATCTAAGATACACAGTACCATGCTCTAGCATAGCAGTATGTCCTCTAGCTATAATGACATTATTAATAAACTTCTTAGCACTGTCTTCTGTTATCTTGTCTTCAGACTTATAACAAGTCCTTGCACACAGTTCCATGTGTTTGAACAAACCTTCAACACCTGGCTCCTGGTTAATAAGTTCTACTTTCGGTTTGATTAGGCGCATTAAGCTTTAATTCTACTTCTTTAGATTTGCAATGAACATAATCTCTTAGTAGATGATAAGTTTTGGTACTTATCTCCATCTTCCAATCGTTAACAAACCTTACAAATTCATCATTGAAGTAAGCAACTGCGTCTAAATTAATTGCAAACCCGTCATCAGCTTCAACGAAATAAGCCATTAATAGAATTTTACTTCTTTAGAACTATATTCATCTTGTTCGGAGACAAAGTCATTATCATTGACTATCTCCTCCTGACAAGTATCTTTCTCTCTATCCCATATACATACCAGGTCGAGCATACTGTCAAGATGTTTTAAACTATGGGGTGCTCTGTGATTTTGGTCAAAGTTATCATATACTCTCTTAAATACCTTCATTATATCCCATTCCCGATAACGTTCATCATCGGTATTCATGAGCATATTAAAAGTATATGACGTACCTTGCATATAACCACCCTGGCTCAAGAATACAATGTCTTTATTCTTAGAAGCATTAGGTGGTAAGCAATCAGTGATTACTAGATACAGTTGTTGATTTCTCATCTGAACAACCATTGTATTCTCTAAATCATTCAGAGTCATCGTCCCAGTTCATATAAGGGTTAGACGCGAGGTTACAGTTATAATACTTAGTATCTTCTGTAACCTCTTCTCCTACAAAGTCAGGAAGAGTAGGATTTAGAGTTGCCTGTGACAACTCGCACTCGGCAATTACTAATCCTTCATTCTCTCCTAAGAACTCATCAATTTCCCATTTGTTACCCATATGATATACTATGTAGCGTACCTTACGGATAACATTAGGACAGAACTTTAGAAGCTCCTGTGCTTCATACAATGGGATTTCTTGTTGCCATTCAGAACGACTAAGGGTTCCCTTAGCTTTAATAAATAGCCAACCATGATTGTCCCTAATAGCTATCCTAGTTTCAGAGAGAGGATTGTCTCCAAGATAACCCTGGACTATCAATCCTGCTCTTTGAGCCTGCATTTTATAGCTATTGTTTTTCACTAAATACTTTCTTTCAACTTCAATCATATTAATGTACCCAATGGTCTTCAATTGATATATCAGCACCTAAATGAGCACGTACACAAAATGGTTCGCCTCCACTTTCCATACATTTAACTAGTATATTACCTACTTCTTCAGCAATATCATCCGGTGCTTCAACATTATGTTCATCATGTACGGGAACACAATATTTAACTATAAATAGCAGATTGTTCTTCCTTAGCCAATTGAAGAACTTAATTGCAGACAATTTGAAACACATAGAACCAGCATGTTGTCATTCTGTTATCTTAGAGGCTCTTTATCCTCTAATTCTGTACCTGTTCGGTGCAGTTCGGACTATATCTTAATATGTTTTTACAAAACGTGTATAACTCCTCAAGAGACGCAGAGTTCTTCATAGCGTTAGCTTTCATACTGATGATTTGAATATTTCCCTTAACGTATCCTTTAGAATTGTCAATTCTATCAATAGATGGAGAGTAATCATAGCATTCTTTAGTTCCAAAATGGAATGGAACTTCCAACAGCGGACATTTCTCTGGAATTACTATATCAGACAGTTCCAAGTTAAATTCTAACCCCTTTCTGGCAGCACGATTTTTGGCACTGGTTAACATAGCTTGTTCTATGTTACGTTCTCTGGACGCCTTCTTCTGCTGCTGAATTTCTTCTCTATATTCTGGACATAGTTTAATTCTAAGCTTCCTGAAATAGTTCTTATCTTGTCCACCATTAATTAATGTATGCTCTTTATAGCAATCACTACACATCCAATATCTACCAGTTTTACTTTTAGCATAAGTATCAAACTTATCTACTGGTAACTCTTGTTTACATACAGGACAGATTAGTGTACCTTCAGTAACTATAGGTGTTACTTTAACTCCGTCTCTTAGTCTTCTTAACTCCTTCCTACAAGTCTTACATGTATTATCATGTCCATCTTTCATAGACGGGACTTTATAGAAGTTGTCTATAGATTGTTCTTTATTACAACGTTTGCAAATTTTAGTACTACACATAATACAATTTTTAATTATTAATTACCCTGCAAAGATAATTAATATTATGTGTAATACATAACATATTCTCCCTGTTCGTGGAACTTTACCTTCCTTACCATCTAAAGTAAGGAATCCGTGTTCTAGTCTCTACACACTTCTAAACATTACTGTTTAGGTTGGCTCGGTATTCCCATACAGTTAATCATCACGACTTGTGCTCCAGGGTTCACCGAATTAAGGGAGTTTTACTCCGACACAACTTGTGAGTTCATCGGATAGTTAATAGACTGCTTCATAGAATCGGATAACCTTCTTCTCAAATGCTGTGAGCTTGTTTTATAATAATTGTCCCCATTACGCCCTAGCATATACTTAGCTTCTGGAGACCCAAGTTCACTGTCGATTTTACACAGGTTGTCCCAGTCATATATAAATGCCTTATGCTTAGTAATAGGATTAAGAAGGATATATCCCTTATCAAGGACATCTTCTCTCCTAAACTCCTGATATCTCTTTAGTCCAGAGAAACCAGACATATAGTTATTATATACTTCTTGAGCTCTTGCCTTAGTAAGACCGTAATTCTTCATTAAAGTGTTCCAATCTCCACCATAATTAAAACAAAATTCATACCCTTTGGCAGCATCTCTAAGAGGTTTGTATTTAGCTTTAACTTCAGATAGTGGAGTATCATCGGGGATGTCTGTAAATACTATTCTGGCAGTTAGACTGTGTAAGTCACCACTACCACAGATAAGCTCTTCCAACATCGCCTTATCATTGGCAATAGATGCCATTAAGAAGGATTCCTGCCCTTTGTAATCACAACTAATCCATTTATATCCAGTATCAGAAATGAAACATGACCTAGTAAATGGGTCATGTGGCAAATTCATTAAAGACGGGTTAGTAGCAGACAGTCGCCCAGTATCAGCTCCTAATTGAAAATAGTCTGGGTGAATCCTACCACTTACTGGATTAATCTTATCTATAAACTTCTGTCCAAAGGTATCAACTAGAATTTTAGCCTTCTTATATTCTACATAAAGAGGAACTATACTACACTTATGTGCTTGTGGCTTTATCAACTTAATATCAGCAGATTTCTTCTTCTGCTTAGTTTTAGCATCAATGGTAGTACAATTAAGTCCCAACATTTCAAATAGTGGAACTACTTGTTGACTACTAGACCAGTTAACGTTACATTTAGCTGAAGCGTCAAATCCACTGAATAAATCGCCTTGTAGATTCTTGGTAACATATGGGAAAGGTTTGTCATATTCATAGTGAATTAATCCGGTTTGTGGATTACAAACCCTCTTTATTTGTCCCATATGAGGGCCTACTTTGTCAAATAGTTGATTCTCATGCATAATGTCCACTTCCTCTGTGCAGGCTTTAATATAGCCTTCAGAAGATTTATGTTCATTATAATAATTTTCAACCCACTCGTTAAGCTTAGCTTCTGCTTTATTAACTTCCTCCTTATCTCGAATCATTTTCTGCTTCCATTTTACTGGGTCAAGTTTAGCTCCACAATATTCCATATAGGCAATTACTGGAGTAAACTTCATTTCAAATTCAGCAGCTTTAGTTAACTCCTTCTTCTCTAGTTCTGCATCTTGCTTCTCCTTAATCTTAGTAAGATACATAACATCACCAGCAGCATATTGTACCACTGGTATGGTTAATCCTTGAGTGATAATCTGCCCTCGAACAGTTTTATCAATATCTATACCAAGATAGTTATCAGCTGCTGCTTTTAAAGAAAGACTATGAAACTGGGGAGGATAGCCAAGATAGAGTAACTTCTCAGCAATCATTCCATCCCATACATTATAAGGAACTATTTTATGGTGATATAGAAACCTTAAATCAAATGCAATATTCCAACCTAAGAAAGTCTTAGTAGGGTCTTCAAGGACACATTTAAGCTTCTCAATTGGAATAGTTACATTGTCAACGACTATTTGGTCTTCCCCTAAACCATACTGAGTACACAGTAATGGTTTTGTATAGGGGTCTAAACCAGCAGTTTCCGAATCATATTCTACCCAACTATGTGGCATAATCATGTCTATAGCATCAGATAGAGATAATTCCTTATAAGCGTCAGTTTCAAATAGTGACCTTTGATTACTGACTAGATATATCATGAAACCTCAATATCAACAGTACTAATATCAACATCTCCTAAGCTACTAAGTGCGGCTTGTATTCTGCTCTTAATAGCTTCTATGGCTTCATCTATATCCAAATGTCCGTAATATTCATACCATGCTAATCCCTTAGCATTTATGTCAACTTTGAAGACTTTCTCTTCTACATTATAAGGAGCAAATGGGTCACGTTCTGCTCCAGCTGGTAAATTACTCATTAATTAATAGCTGTTAGAATTAATAATAAGTAATCTGTCCACAGACCTCGTCACCGAGTCTTAATCAGCTGTATCGAAATACAGCAACGTTGGGTTATCTTTCTGTATATCTATAGAATCCAGATTCCTAATAGCTAACTGTTGAGCGAACTGATTAGTATCGAACCCTATCGTTATAAGATGATAACCATGTGCAGTTGGAATTACATGTTTAACTTTGATGTCTTGTGCACCTCTACAACTATTAACAATTTCTATGATTGTGTTAAGATAGTTCTCGTCCTTACTATCAACATCCACAACCCATAGTGGCTTGTAGCCTCTAGCTCTAATATGCCCACAAGATGAATCCCAAATGCGATATCCTTGATAGCAGTTGCCTTCTTGGATTAGTTTGGCATACTCTTGTATAGCAGTACATGCCACTTCTTTAGCATTACGTCTATTCAAGGTAATGTATGCTCTTGCATGATTGCTCTGGCACAATTCAGTAATTTTAGCTCTTTTGCGCTCTAGCTGTTCCCTACTGAATATATAGTAAGTTTTAACGGTCCTATATCCGTTATTACCAGTAACACAGCCGTCTTTCTTGCGTTGTATAATTTGCAAGAAATAGAACTCATCTGAATTATTAAATTCCAGAATGTCTAGTATTTGGTCAAAATTATCTATTACCATTCTTCTCGTCTTTAATTTCGTAATACCTGTCTATGGTAATGAAGAACAGGGCTACAAGCCCAACTATCATTCCTATTAACATCCAAGGTGCTGCCATAGCAAGCAAATTGCATATAGTAGAATCATCGAAATTACTTCTTAGCCATTTGTTCATATCCCTTTCTTCAATTACTGATAATGGTGATACTCCAGGTTCTAAGGTTTCAATAAGTACAAATCCATTCTCTGGTGTAATCATTGATTCCTTCTCACTTACACTACCCTTATACTTCTCACCATAATCTCCCTCTACCTTCTTAGTAGCGGGATTGATATCTCCCCCAATCTGAATGTCCTCCGATTGGTTCAACATAGTATTTCCTACCAGTCACTAATGATTGATATATAAATCTACCAGTGTCATCAGTGTTCTTTAGAAATCGTTTCTCTAAATCAGTTGTCCTACAAGTATTGCCATTAGAACTTACCCTCATTCGGTTGTAGACAAATCAAGCCTTCATTTCTCCACATCTCCACACACTTACAATTGTCTTCAAGTACGAAAGGTATATAGAACTTGCCTTTGATATTGTCCTCATACAGTTTCTTCTTACATATAGGACCAGCAGTAAAGCTCTTAACAGGACGCATTAGGAGCATGTCAGGATGTAACCAATTGTTCTCTAACCACTGTTCTGTAGCTTTACGAACTTCAGGAGTATCCTCTCTACCAGTTAGAATTATTAACTTAGCAGGATAATTATCACAGAAATTTCTAATAAGCTCAATGACAGGAGTAATAGGCTCATCAGTAAGCATACCTTCAGCTGCACCTTCTCCATAGAAAGGACGACCACTAGTATTTAAACATACAGTTGCATCCATATCTACTATGATTGCTGCTGGTAGGTTAGTATCTTGAACTAATGACTTAGCTTTGGCTGCCATAATTTCCTCATGGATTATGAAGTCCTTATAACGCTTCCAAGTTTGCCTAATAACCTTCTCACCTATAGGATGTTCTCTTTTAGCATCACGACGAACACACTCATCTACGGGAGTCCAGAAATCTTTGTATTCAATCTCATACTTCCAATCGTAGGTATAATTCTCGTTAAAGTCCTTAACCATCTTCTCTAACTCTGCACAAGTTTTAGGGTTGAGGTTCATATTATCAACTATGATGTTATAACCTTTCTCCATACTATAAGCTAGTACAGTGTTATAAGTTGCAGTGACAACATCCTCTCTACTAGGAACCCAATAGTCTCCCAGCATGTTACGAATATCATCATTGTTAAATCTTACTCTGTGCTCTGGGTCTTCGTGACACCATTGTTTAGCAAAACTAGTTTTGCCACTTCCCTGAATTCCTCTACAGATTACTAATACTCTAGTTTCCATTAATCAATATTACATAAGACATCACTGAATCCGCTATAATCTAAATCAGTTAAAACGTCCCGTATAAACGATATATAATCTCTTGTGCTTTGCAAATCTCGTATATACTCTTTAGTGGATATTATCTCCTCTATAGATTCGGGATTACCATAACAGAATTTCTCGTATTCTGTACGTCTAGTTTCTGCTTTAGTAATGTCAGCATCAATGTCTTGAATTACTGATTCAACATCACTAATAGTGAGTTTAGTATACTTCTCCTCATTACCAGCATATGCTATATTGAGATTGTCAGAGAATCTCTGATATACCTCATTAGACCTACTAAATGATTGAAGTAGTAACTTCTCCTCCGGATGTGCCCTAGGCACTAAGTAAAATGATAAATAACTACTCATTTCTCGTTAGTTGGCTTAAGCCATAAATTGGTCTTACTAAAGATATAATCTCTAAGTCTTGGAAGGTAATCAAGATATGTTAAGGTTCTAATGGTATTGCATCTAAAACACTTAATCAGTTCCTCTCTAATTCTCTCCTCTGACACTACTGGCATTTTAGAATCATAATCATATAACACCATAGCTTGCCAAGTTGTTTGCTCTATTGTGAATCTCTTAGTAACCGCAAACCTAATGGCTCTAAGTATCCTAAGAGGGTCATCATCGAATGTTGTTACAGGGTCGAGGGGAGTTCTTATCAAAGCATTCGTTATATCATGCTTACCATAAAAGTAGTCAATGATTTCTCCAGTATCAGGGTCTTTAGCCATAGCATTAACAGTGAAATCTCTACGTGATAAATCATCATACAAGTTACCTGGTTCTACTATGGGAGTTCTAGTGCCTGGGACATATCCTACTTCCTTTCTAGCCATTACGAAGTCTGCCACACCTTGATACTTGTATCCTTCTGGGAACTTAGCACGTATGGTATAACATTCTGGAGTTACTAAGAAGATTTCAAACTTCTGTTCTTCCAAGTAGCTTTTCAATGCCTTAAACATTAACCTAGCTGGACTAAGTTGAGCTTCACATGGATGAATTTTGCTGTACACTGCTTCGGTAGGTACAGCTACATAATCAACATCCTTATTGGTAAGACCTAGGAGTTCATCTCTAATCTTACCGCCTACTTCATAAAATTTAAAATCTTCCATTAATAAAAATAATCTGATTCAACTTTCTGAATAATCTTCTCTCTGCTTCCTTTTAGACTATAGCCACTACGTTCGTTGCTACGTTCGTAACAACTAAAGTATTCTAAAACTTCATGTACTAAAAGATTAAAACTATGATTCTCGAAGTGATCCACATCAATAGACCAACCACATCCATCTAACCACCTATACACATTTAGATGCTTACCATTAACATGGTTTGGAAGGTTTGCTAATAGTGACAGATTATCCATTCTCTAATATTATAACAATTTACCAGTCATACACACAACCGATTACTTGCTTCTCTTTAACGAACTCATATAGTTCATTAATAGCTTCATCCCACGTTAGGTCAGGAAATTGGGCATACTGTGATACATTACCATCTTCATCCTTGAAATCGGCTATGTCTAAGTAGTTCATATACTTGATTGTTGAATACCTATCAAAGTAATCACAGCTATCCATGAAAGTAGGAAGTTCTATCCAAGGAGCTATTGGTAATAAGTCATAGACAGTCAGCAGGTCAAGAGCTACCTCCTTAGAGATAGCTCCTTCGTCTGCCTTCTTAAATATTTCTTTAGCGAACTCAGCCTTGAACTGGTTCAATTTCTCCTTCATCGACTCTAGAGTCCGAATTTCTTTGTCTAAGTCTTCCATCATATATTAATACGAGTTTATCAAATTCTTCATCTGTTCCTTCATAAGGAGTAATTTTATAGTTGTAGTAATCTTCCCACTCGATACTATCAACTACCTGTCTTATAGCTTCTTCAGTCATGTTATGATATTCATAACCTTCTGTAGTAACTATAAACGAATCTGGAACTATACCAACTGCGATTTCGAAAGCATATGCATCAGCTGCATTGTTCATGTCTTCATCAAACAAGCTCTCTGCGTATGCAGCATATCCACTATATGTTTCGAAATCATTAATGCAAGTTATAATATACCTGTTCATTGGTCAGATTCTATATCAACTTCACCTTTATCTAATGCTTTAGATTCTGCAAATAAGAACCTATTACATTTTAACTTATATGCCCCAGACAGACCGTCTCCTATACGAATTACTATACCTTCATGTGGCACATCATTGCGACACTCCGGAGATAGTTCTTCCATGAAGAAATTCTTGTCCTCGGCTAATCTTTGTATGAAATTCTCATTCCAGTGTTCAGATACAGATATATCCGGATATAAATCCTTCGCATATCCATAATATAGTTCTGTTACCGGAGTGAGGCCCTTATCTTTACACCATTGTTGCACCTGTCTAGCACTAAATTCATACACTATTCCGTCAGGATTAGTATAAGTAATACGGTACACTCTGATACCAAAATGCACATTATACTTATATGGAGTAGTTTGAGTAGTAGGGTCCCTTATCGGCATATCGTAACCATAATCATAAGCTTTACCTCCCATTGACTGAATTGCTCCTCCAGTAGGAAGCCAGCCTATAATTTCATAATAGAGAGTTAATCCTTTAGTTAGAAATGGCTGTAATACTTTATGAGCTTCTCCCCACACATCGCAGCCGTAGTAACCTTCACTAACTTCCTTATTATAATATTGGTTCTTTACTACCTTTCTAGAAGACCACAGATAGTCATACGCAGTGTCAGGCACATAGGTAAGCCAACCAGCCACCTTGTCTTTCCACTTCAATTGCCTTTTGCACAACACATCTGCTGATATTCCAGACGTGCCATGGACCTTACTAGTAATACTAATAATATCATTTGGCTTAATTATCCATGGACACTTCTTAATAAGAATAGTATCGTAGTGGAATCTAAACTGATTGTCAACTAACTTGCTCAACCCTTTAGGCTGTTTACCAGTTCTAGTTTTATTGCTGGAGCCAGAAGTTCTATTCTTTAATACGTACTTCTTACAAATAAACAGGTTTCCTACCCTATCAAATTCAGTGCCGGCATCTATTCCAGTTACAGCTTCGGTATGTCCAAGAGAGCTTATCCATTTAGTAATGGACTCTATAGACATAATAAATCCTTCTGAAACATGGCCCTGCAACTTAATAATCTTCACTCTTCCGTTATCTTCGAAATACCCAGGTGCTGCTTCCTTGTCAGCATTCAGCTCAATATGTCTGAACTGGTTATTAGCTGACAAGAAAGAATAGTCAATAGCACATCCTATAGGGAAATACACATACATTCCAGGTTCTGTATCTTTACTAACCGAAATAGTATATCCGTCTATATGAGCACATTTAAGACGCTCGCACTTAGGGTTTGGGTGTGGTGTAAAATCGTGGATTTCCACAATCTTAGCGCAATAGTTAATATTGATTTTAGGTGATTGATTTAATTGCATTCAAAACTAGTCAATAATTGCTTACAGCTAATCTTCAGCTAGACTCCAATCTTGACTTAAAACGGCATCAGGAAACCACTTAGTAACAACGTAGTACTGGTTAGAACCAGATATAGGAAGACAGATGATATTGCCTTCCTTCATTCTGTAACGTCTCTTACTTGAGTTGATAACTGTCATACCTGCTCTCATCATAGATAAAGCTTCTCCAAAGTCAAATGTCTCGTTCATAATCTTATAAATTAAAATTAAACAATCTTGTAGGATGATTCAACATATTCGTAAAGCTCATCCAATGTGCTTATAATTTCTTTACCCTCTTCGTCATAGGCTTTTATATCTGGGTCTCCGGCTTTCTCGTAAACCCACCACATAATCCAGTCTATGCCTTCGTCAGTATAGTTCTCCTTAAATATAGCCATGGCTATACATTCAGCATTACTGACTATATCACTGTCGGCAATATCAATTCCCATTTCAGACAATTTGAAACATCTGGAGTTGATAGCTTCCAATGAATTTACTACTTCTATAAAGTTCCCTTTTACCATATTACACCTTTTAATTGTTCTTGAATTTCATTGATAGTCTCACTGTCATAACCTCTAAGAAGGTCTCTATAGAAATCAAATACAGTTTCATATAGCTGACTTTTATCCTCCTCTGATAGAGTATTCCCTACCAGAGAAGTTAATAAGTCTGCCACCTTAGCGCTTATAGATATTGAAGTTTTGTTAATCACAGATATATCAATGCATTAGATAGTATTTTAATTAACTCTGCATCAGAGAAATCATCTACATTTAATAGTGTTTCTCTAATAACAAAGATATCATCATCTGGTTGATAATACTTTCGCATAATATCAATCACATCATCTTCATTCCTAATTAATGTACTTCTTTTATATGCAACGTCTGATTCGTCGCGATATTTAAAGAACTCCATTTTAGGTTCGCCTTGCTGCCTATATACTACAATGTAATTCATACTTATTCATAGTCTCGGATGCACTTAAGTACTGGTTGTAATGGTCTGCCATCGTCAGAGTAGTAGAAATACTTGACAGTAGCCATTTTACCGATAAGTTCATCCATTCTGTCTAGATATTCATACTTAAGTTCTCTAGGTCCCATAGGCTTGGCTTCAAATTCCTTACCAGCCTGAGTCTTACATATGAACACCATATCTTCAGGACGTAATCCGTCACTATAGCCAACAATCTCGAACTCGTCGTCTTGATACATTTTGACTTTAATCATGGCATTAGTACGTCCTCCATAGTTATATGGTTTGTCTGGGTCTCTAATAACTATACCTTCAAACCCTTCGCTGACATATTTATCATGAAGCTTCTGAATGTTAGTCCACCCTACTACTTCCTCTTCTGGAACTATTCTAACCTTCAGGTCATCTTCATTCCAATTAGCATTAGGGTCAAAATCCACAATTCCAAGTCTAGGAGCTATTTCGTCAGATATATAATTCCACCTTTCCTGTGCTGTCATATTAGCATCCATGGTATCATAGATGTAATATTCCAATTCATTGCAGCGGGATTCTCCAGATTCTAATCTTGCTGTACCACTTATATACTGCAAGCTCCGACCATGAATGTAAAGTTCACCATCGAGAACCAAATCTGGCATCTTATTAAATAACTCTATCATCTTGGGATGTGTTCTTAGGTGTACTGTAGAAGCGTCATAATCACCACCTCCTCGACTGGCAGATACTATCTCTCCGTCCTTTAGATAGAAAGAACATCTGACACCGTCTATCTTACGAGAACCTAGCCAGTACTTGATTTTATCAAATACCTTAGTAGCTACCTCCTCGTACTTCTTGGCTTTCATATGCTTCTTAAACCCATTTGAATCAGTAACACCTTCGCCTAAATGTTCTTCAACAAATGCTGCAACTGCCTTCGCATCCTCTATGTTAACAGAGGACGGAAGTAGCTTATAACCCTTATCTGTATACTTCTTTAGATGAGAATTATACTCTAACTTAGCCTGTTCTGCAACAGTCCTTTTGGCTTTGCCTTGAAATATCCATATCTCTGGCTGCACAGTTACTTTGCCACCATACTGATAAGTCTTTCTTCTTATAACAAAGCCATGTTGAGCGTCATCCCATTCGCAACTAATCTCGACTACTCTAGTTTTACCCTTGTTGTCTTTAGTTACTAATTTATCCATTTAAGATTTCAAAAGCCCTCATTGCACCTTCGATATAATCTGCTGCAATTGCTTCCACGTCATGCTCATCTGCATCACATACACAAGATTTAGCATACTGTTCAGCGTCTTTCTCAATGGTTTCTACAAATTCCTCGTAATTCATAATTTGTTGTTTTATACGTCAGTGTCTAAATCATCTACAGTTAAAGGCTTATTACACTCTTGAATAAGGTTTCTAGCCAATTCATCCTGTTTAGCTTTCAATTCCTTAATCTTCTCCATAGTCTCACTCATCGCCTTCGCATGATTAGCATAGGCATTATTAAGTGTCTGGATTTCCAATCCTATATCGGATATGGCTTTACTCTTCTCGATTACTTCTACTGTACTTATCATTTCTCACCGGTATGCCCAAATCCACCTTTACGCTCTGTTTCATCTAATCTAGCAACTTCTTCCCATTCAGCCTTAGCAGCCCAGTCAAAGACTAATTGAGCAATACGTTCTCCATCCTCAATCCATACTGCTTCATGACCTTGATTGATAAGAATGATATGTACTTCATCTCTGAAATCTGCATCCACTAATCCAGGTGTATTAAGCACAGTAATTCCCTTCTTGAGAGCCAATCCACTTCTAGGCTGCACTAGAAATTTAGGTACTAGCCCATCTTTAGGTTCCGGAAGAGCAATCTTCAATCCGGTTGGAATAAGTGCTCTAGCTCCTGGGTCAAGACGAAGCATTGTAACTTTGTTAATATCAGATTTAAAGAGGATTTCACAGTCACCATAGGCTTTAATAGGATTGTCAACTGTTACTCTACTGAAGTCTGCACGTATATCCATACCTGCTGACATAGGAGTTTCATACTGGGGAAGTTTGTTATCCGATAGATTAATTACTTGAACTTTCATTGAACGTAAATGAATAAATTGAGTTTATAGTTGTGAATCTTTTATTCTCCCAGTCAATCTCAATTACATTAGATGTCTTGAACCATCTATCATTCGAATTAAGTTCTAAGGGAGCACCTTCTATAAATGCTTTAGTATATCCAGACTCCTTATGACCTTCTTCAATTCTAACGTTATTGGTTCCCAACACTTTGGTGATAGTCATAAAGCCCTTCTTACCATTGGTAGCAAAGTAGTCTTGCAGCCAAGTATGTACATGATTTGCATTACATTCACCAGCTTCTGTATAGAAAGCTTTGATTAATGTATCGTTATCATCATATACAGCCAAGAAAGGATTCTCTCTAGCACTACAGCTCCCTTTAATCTTGAAAGCCTTCTTGCGTTCCTTATAATGATTCACGTCATAAGTTTCAAAATTAAATACGTAACCGTTCATTGTTGATAGTGCGTCCTTAAATGCATCAGGACGTTGGCTATCATAAACATACTTAAATGTTAGCATTCAACAATATAGTATTTAGGAAATAATATTCCATCTAGTTCCAGCTCTACTTCTTGAACAACATCAAATACATCAAATATGTCATTATAGTAAGCTGCTGCCATTTCCTCATCAGTGATTCTAGTAATGGCATTATCTATCGACTGGTCAGCTAATTTGCTAGCTAACATTCTACGATAGTTATCAACGATTCTACATGCCTCGTGTTCAGTTAATATGTAGAATATCTTACCATTTATATGATATTCATATATTCCTGGCCATATGCTCTCTTCCTCTGTACAAAGAGTGTATACTTCTGGCATGTCTAGTTTATAAGCTACCATGTATAATCGTTCTGGATGTTCAAATCCTCTACATAGAGCTTCGTTTACAAAATCTGAGTAATTCATAGGTATTAAGTCAATACATAAGCATCTGTTTTAGTTCTTGATAAAGATACATATTGAAGCTGTCGTAGTTCTAATAAGTCTCTATCCAACTTAAGATTACCGGTATCTACAAACACATTATTGTAAGAGCTGCCTTGACTCCTATGTGCTGTTATAGCGTATCCATAATCAAAAGTTTGTGGCTTAATTACTCTATTATCAAATAACAGTGGTACTGGGGTTGCAAAGGACTTAGTCATGTCAAAATACTTACCCCATAAATATCCAGATTTAGTTCTATTACCCCACCTTTTCGCCTGTATAGCATCTAGCCTTATAGACTCAATCTGTTGTGCCAAAGTTTGCAGGTAGTCTGGATTTATGTCTGTTGGGTCTATTATGAATACGTCTAATAGCCGTCTATCAACGCTATCATATAATCCCAATTCGAACCCTGGAAGTCTAGTAAAATGAGGTACATTCCTAGTGGTTCTTCTAATGCTTGTAATTATATAGTCTGAAGAGTTAAAGAACATTTCTCCATTATATTCAAAGTTCTCACAGCCAGTTAGAAACTCGAATTTATGATAAGGTTCATTGTCATTGTATAGTATTCTGCGTATACAATCATTGAATCCTTTAACTCGCTTATTAGTATAAGCTATCAGCTTAGTATAATTTACATCATTATGCTTTATTCCATGATTAATCTTATTAGCTGCATCAACCATAAACTGCTTAGTGTCATTATAACAAATGAGAGAACCCTTCTCTCCCATTCGAGTTTCGAATTTAGATATAGGATTCTCTCTTAATGTTAATAATATTGGTGCTAATGCTGTATTCTCGTCTTGCCTAAATATCTTGGTTAGACGGACAACATTTTCATGACTAAACACTTTACTAAGACCTCCGTTCTTAACTGGGGCAATCTGTGCAACATCCCCTATAAATAAGATTTTGCACTGATGTGTTTCACAATAGTCTACAAGTAAATCATAAAGTTCATCACTAACCATAGATGCCTCATCAATGATTATTAGTCCTTTGTTTGGAATGTCTCCCATACCATCGGAATAGAACTTCAAGTCTTTATAGTCTAAATTAAATATATCCAGTTTAGGGGAAAGTGCTAGCAGTTTATGTAATGTAGTAGCTCTGTAGCCGGTAGCCATTTCAAGTACTGCTTTGGCTTTATGAGTAGGAGCACACAACTTAAAGAATCTACAACCTCTAGTACTATCTAGATATTGTACAAATTCATTCATAACAGCTGTCTTACCTACTCCTGCATAGCCAGTAAGAACTAATATCCTATCTGGACTATCTAAAAACCTAATCATTCTATCTATGGCATATAGCTGTTCGTCTGACCAAGCTATTGTACTCATAGTTCTCTATTCCAAAATCTAAAGGTAATATCCTTTAATTTAGGACCGTCATCAGTCATTATCGTTTTATATAATCTCTGATTGGTATTTGGATTATCAAGTGGTCCACATTCCTCTATGTAAGGTCCTAACTTGATGTAATCGAAATTGTACAAATCAATTTCATCTGCCAATGTAGCTCTACCACTATACCACCCAATCTTTATATCAAGTGGTACTGTTTGCTGCCATTCCATTTCTGTTTCGGCAGGAATGGATACTTTGGGAAACCTAATTTCCTTATGAATAGTAAACTTATCAGCCGTTTTAGTGGTAGTTAACGTCCTTACTAATCCAGCATAGTGATTAATGAGCTTAGGGTCGTTATCGCCACCCATAAAGCAAATGGCAGTAATTCCCTTATTCTCATTAATAAGCTTCTCTATTCTAGTAATAGTCAGGACTTCCCCAACGTCTCCTGCCAAGTAAGAGCTATGACAGCCCTTACAATGACATGGACAATTGGATATGTTTATGGCTAGTGTAGTCTCATCAGGAATTTCCCTGAAGACTATATCGAAACCTACATATTTAAGCATGAGTATAAAATCTTCTACTAGCTTCCTCTTGCCTTGCTTGGCTAAAGTTACTAATACGTTTCAAATAACCAATAACTCTAGTAGCATAATCAACGTTCTTACTCCCACATTTTGGACATTCCTTGAGATACCTCTTATCAATATGTCCACAATCATTACAAATAGTATTTGGAATATTAAATGTGAAATAATTAGTACCATTGACTGCTGCCACTCTCAACAAGTTACGATACTGTTCCTTACTAAGATGTTCATCGAGATTCATATGCAATGCACTACCTCCGTCTAAGTATTGTACATATTCCTTGCCATGTAATTTGAACTTGTCAAGTACGGTAAGAGATGTGTCTTCAACAGCATAGAAATAGCTATTATAGCAATCTCTAGGAACTACATAACCTGCTTTCCTGTCCCAATTAGCATGTTTAACCCCAAGGTTCTCTGCTGGAACAAATTCTGTGTTAAACATTAACTCCTTAGTTCTTGCTTTACGATTCTCATCACTGATAGTCTTAAGAATAGATTGCATAAACTCCCTATAAGTTGGGTTGTCATTAACTGGGATTCCTAAGAACTCCGCAGCTTCAATAACTCCATTAACACCTATAGTCAAATACTGCTTTTTCATATCAATGAATCCAGCTGTATATACAGTAAGCAACCCGTCTTTTAAATAGTCTTTAAGCAATTCATTATATGCTGTTTGGAACTTATGAACTTTCTTCACATTCTCACGCAAATACTCAATCATATCATATCCATTATTAACTGCATCCTGAACTAACCTATTGATATTTAAGGTCATTACTGACTTACTACCAGTAGCAATACCACCAGCTCCAAGAGAATAACTGAATTGATTATCAGTAACCTCATTACGGAGTCTGCAACAAGAAGATAAGGAATCAGGACTATCGGACATATAAGTAAAGAACGAGTGTCCTTTGCTATACATCTCTGCTGTAAAGTCTGCATACTCCTCATCAACAACATCCTCTCCGTTAGTTAGAAGCGCCATGGTCTCAACAGGGAATGTAAGAATACACTTAGTACGTTCCTCATTAAACCATTTAGCAAATTTCTTCTGCAACCAACTAAGAGATTCCCATTGAGGTTGTGTACCGTCTGGGAAATAGAACTCTCCAAAGATACCTTCAAAGTAGTTCTTATCAAAATAACTGATATTCCAGAATACTGATTGGAAGTTACGAGCAGCTGCTGGCTGATTGATTGAATATACAATCTGCTGAAACTTCTGCTCTAACGTCTTGTCAATATTTCTGTGTTTGTCAACCATTTCCTCTGGACGTTTCCAGTAATCATCACCCCACTCTTTACGAGCAAAGTAATCAAAGTACATTAGAAACTCTCCAGTTGCTACTGCACCTGCAAATTGAGAACTAATCGCAAATACCAGATTAACGAACATGCCACAGAAAGAATCCAGGTTCTTGGGTCTGGCAGACAAACCTCCAATTGGCTGTAACCCCTCCAATAGAAAGGGATACATAGTGATAGCCACGCAGTAGGGCATAATCGATGTTTCATCATGCTTATAAAGTAAATGTTGTTCCAGCATACGGATATATTCCTTAGCTAGCTCCTCTCCATATAACTCTCTGATTTTATCAGTAAGAATTGCACGATTTACCTTAATAACATCACCTTTGAACAATTCTCCATTTAAGGTTACAATGTTCTTCTCGGTAACATTAGCATTAGCATCGTATTTACTACCAGTTGCGGCATTCTTGGCTTTAGCATAGTCTTTAATGAATTGTTTCTTTTCATTTAAAGCCCTGCTCTCTGCCCTTTTACGCCTGTACAAGATGAATGCCTTAGCAACATCATAATAATCACATGCCATAAGAGCTTTCTCTAACTGGTCTTGAAGCTCCTCAACTGAAACTATGTTGTTAATATACAACTCATCTTTAATATCCTGAAGAATATCAGAATCAATTGGCTCGTTAACAGCGTTAAATGCCTTAGTAATTGCGGCATCAATCTTATTAGCGTCGAAAGGTTCTACTTTTTTGTCTCTCTTAATTACTAACATTAATTAGAAGTTTAATATGTTTCTTAGTAATAGAGTCTTCTCTGCTCTATTCATCAAATCTTTACCCTTGTCATTACTAATTAGCTGCGTAAATGCATTGTACACAGTAAACATATCCACCTCATTACCCACTCCAATATAATATGAAGAATCTGGGTCCTCAAACATAGAACTATACGCCTTAGTAACAAGGTCTGTTCCTATCTTGACATCTCCATAACCTACATTATAAACCATATGCATAGCATTTCTTTGCCATTTGCCTAAGTTTAAACTTACTAAATCGTCTTCAGCTTTCCATATAGTATTATGAAGATTCTCCAACATCAGCTTTATATCAGAAGTCTGACTTAATAAATACTCTACAGCTTTGTAACTCAAGGCTTCTTCTGGATTAACTGGCTGTATTTGAAGAAATTCTGGGTCAAATACACAGAGATTTGTACATGCTCTGTTAAGTGCCCCTCTATAAATCTTGGCTACTGGCTTACGAACATCTAGTCCGTAGACCATGCCAATAACTTCATCATGATTGTCAAAGCTGCAACTCTCTGGCATTACAGCTTGAATCAATACACGATTATATGTAATATCATCTGCATTAACATCTCCATCGACTGTCCTAGTGACCTGTTTAGGCAATTCTACTTCAACTATAAAGTCTTTAGTAAACTTGGACATTCTTTCAATAAAAGGCTCTACATAGGCAGCAGTTGGTAAATATGCTCTCTTACCTATTCTAGTAGCCTTACCATTCATGAGTTGGTCAATACTTATTTGCATTCTTCGTTTGTTGTTTGATTATCAAGAAGTTCTCTGGTCAAAACTTCCCACACATCTTCATCATAACGAATCTCTATTAATTTGATATTATTGTCTTTACAATATTGCCTAACATACTCGTCACGAGCTTGTTGTCGCTCAAATTTGAAAGACCCGCCAAATGCCATTTTAGGATTATAATGTTGAATGCCATTATATTCCACAAAGGTATTATATTCTGGTAAGTAAAAATCAATATAAGCGTGTCCAGAGGTGTTAATCTCATTAGGCACTTGGATAGTGTATTCCCTTATAAATTTAATTCCATTACTTAACAAAATGTTACATACCTCTTCTTCGCCCTTTGAACTTGAGCAGCTAGGGCAGCCACTACCTTGTATATGGCTATTTGGAGTCTGCCAAAATTCACCATGTTCAGGGCATACAATACAGACCTTTGTATGACTATCGTTGTACTCTACTCTAGAATAATCATAACGTGTGCCATGAATGCGTCTGGCATCCTTTAGAAAGTCATCTAAGGACTTCTGCATATACTTTGCATGACTTTCAGCAGAGCATTTTGGACACCCTTTATACCTAAGAAAGTGGTTAGGAAGGACTTCAAAGTCACCGTGTTTGGGGCATGTTATAACTATTCTAGTATCCCACCCAGTATATACAGTTTTACTATAATCTAAATCTGGGTAGTACTCCTTAAATTTCTTTATGTAAAGGTCATTAAACTTTTTAAGTCTTTCTTCCTCTTTACATTTCAGACATCCTACACCTCTCGATAGAGTGCCAACACGGGCCTTAAATTCACCATGTTTAGGACATACTATGGTAACATACCCTCTAGTGCCATTATATTTGACTTTAGAGTAATCATAATTATCCCCAAACATGTCACGTAAACGGTTAATAAATTCTTCATTAGATAATGAAAGCTTGCTACTTTTAGCTAATGAAGCACACTCAGGACAACCATCCCCTCTAGAAATATGCAATCCGGATATAGCTGTAAAGTCGCCATGTTTCGGACAAGTGATGATTATTCTATCTCTACTTCCAGTGTACACAGATTTAGAATAATCATATTTATCTCCATGTTTAATTCTAGCTTTATTAATCCATTCTTCAGTAGTAAGTTTCTTAGGCATTATAGTAATAATTCTGACATTAAGCATAGTTTATTATCTACAATACTTCCATACATATCCATACGCTGTACTATTTTGACCATTTGCACAAGCATAAATTGTCTTCCTTTTGTAATCAGTCCCATTTTCAATAGAATTTATACTGTCCCATACTTTAATTAAATTTCCATCCAAATCATATTGTTCTATAGACTTGGTTTTCTTCACAGGAGAAACCTCTTCCACAGAATACCTCCAAATGAATCCCCCAGCAGACTTGTATCTACCTTTTAAACAGTTACTA
>OHCM01000004.1_pt1 | contig 73880 bp, 63 predicted proteins | sample 1566801 | NCBI WGS metagenome assembly OHCM01 (sample SAMEA3879595, study PRJEB24766) | human gut metagenome | biome: human-associated habitat; feature: feces | place: USA | collected 1985/1987 | reverse complement strand
AACAAACCCATCTCATATGCTTTGGTTTCCGTCCTATTTACGAGGAATTCTTTATCGGTACGGCTACATTCGTTAATCATCGTCCAATAACGGTAAAAAGCGGGCTACCATGATCCAGAGTTAAAACTTCAGTATTTTCCTTTTTCATTTTATTTATGAACACGAAGATACGACAGACTGTTCAAGAAAAAGTTGATTATTGTAGATGTGCGCAGGTTAATGTGATTCAGAAGGTCAGATCTGTCTTCAGAGTAAAAAATATTCTGGTACGGAAGGGAAATTGGATGTGAAGGAGCCTATATATAAATATATACTTCCCCCAAGATATAAAACCCGCCCCCCTGCAACAGCCCTGCTTGAACAAACTTGTTAGTCCCCTGTTCCAACCTCCGGAGGCTATGAATGTTTTTTCTTAACAAGTAACAGTCCGCTCTGATATAGAACCTAAACCCGAAAGATTATATATCTTACAAGTGATACATATCATACAGGTATGAAGTTTCAGTATATGTTTGATAATAAAACAGTAGGTTATCTTTTTTTACGATTATCCAGTTCAATGAACTCTTTTCGGATGAATAAGTTTCTTATGTTTTTCAATATTGTAAAAATATACCAGTCTACACAGGCTGTTCTGAATCTTGCCGTATTTCAGTTTTCTTTTTCTTATACAAAAATGAAAAAAGGAAGTAGAGATGGCTGATTAAACTGTTTTATGAGCTTATTGCCGTTTTTTAGCTATTGGAAACATATTGGTTAAGGAAATATTCAAAATATTGCAGATAGAGGGCTATAGTTAACGAAAAAAGGGGTGCATGATGAACACCCCTTTTGCTCAGTAAAGATAAGACCTTATCTTTACTGGTTGTTTGTAACATTCTAGTTGCGGAATTTTAATCCGTCACCAGCTGTTTCTACGATAATCGGTTTGCTTCGGTCTACTTCCTGTGACAATAGTTTTTTGGACAAATCATTCAGCAAATAGCGCTGGATGGCACGTTTCACAGGACGGGCGCCGAATTCGGGATCATAGCCTGTGCTGGCAATGAAACGGACGGCCTCATCGGTCATTTCCAAAGTAATGCCGTTGCCGGCCAGCATATTCTTGATACCGTTGATTTGTAACATCACAATCTGTTCTATCTCTTCTCTGTTCAAAGGCAAGAACATAATTGTTTCATCTATACGGTTCAGAAACTCCGGTCGTATCGTTTTTTTCAACATGGACATTACCTCTTTCTTCGTCTCTTCAATCACCACTTCGCGATTCTCGTCATTAATCTTTTCGAACTGGCTTTGAATGTATGCGCTGCCCAGGTTGGAAGTCATGATGATAATCGTATTCTTGAAGTTTACCGTACGTCCCTTGTTGTCAGTCAGACGTCCGTCGTCCAAAACTTGCAGCAGAATATTGAACACATCGGGATGTGCTTTTTCTATTTCATCAAATAATACCACAGAGTATGGTTTGCGTCGGACGGCTTCTGTCAACTGACCGCCTTCATCGTAACCTACGTATCCGGGAGGCGCTCCGATCAGGCGAGATACAGAGTGTTTCTCCTGGTATTCGCTCATGTCGATACGCGTCATCAGACTCTCGTCATCAAACAGGTAGTCGGCCAATGCTTTGGCAAGTTCTGTCTTACCTACACCGGTAGTACCCAGGAAGATGAATGAACCTATCGGACGTTTCGGGTCCTGTAATCCGGCACGGCTACGGCGTACGGCATCGGATACGGCTGCTATGGCTTCATCCTGACCTACCACACGCAAATGTAATTCTTGCTCCAGATGAAGCAATTTGTCACGTTCGCTTTGCAGCATCTTGTTAACAGGTATCCCTGTCCACCGTGAAACAACATCGGCAATGTCCTCAGCGGTAACTTCTTCCTTTATCATGGCACTGTCACCCTGCTTGTGTTTCAGGTCTTCTTGGATATCCTTAATCTCGTTCTCTAAAGCCTGTAATTTTCCATAACGGATTTCGGCTACTTTACCGTAATCTCCCTCACGTTCCGCTTTCTCGGCTTCAAATTTCAATTGTTCTATTTCCTGCTTGTTTTGCTGAATCTTGTTGACCAGTTCCTTTTCACTCTGCCATTTGGCTTTGTAAGAGGTTTCCTGTTCTTTCAGTTCGGCAATCTCTTTATTCAGCTGTTGTAATTTGGACTCGTCTTTTTCACGTTTGATGGCCTCACGTTCAATTTCCAGTTGTTTCAGGTGACGTGAGATTTCATCTAGTTCTTCAGGCACAGAGTCACGTTCCATACGCAATTTGGCAGCAGCTTCATCCATCAGATCAATAGCCTTGTCCGGAAGGAAACGTTCGGTAATGTAACGGTTACTCAATTCTACAGCGGCAATGATGGCTTCATCTTTGATACGTACCTTGTGATGGTTTTCGTAACGTTCTTTCAATCCACGAAGAATAGAGATGGTGCTCAGCGTGTCCGGTTCGGCTACCATAACAGTTTGGAACCGACGTTCCAATGCCTTGTCCTTTTCGAAGTACTTCTGATATTCGTCCAAAGTAGTGGCTCCGATGCTGCGGAGCTCACCACGGGCCAAGGCGGGTTTCAATATATTGGCGGCATCCATGGCACCTTCACCTTTACCGGCTCCGACCAAGGTATGGATTTCATCGATAAACAGGATGATGCTGCCTTCGGCTTTGACCACTTCATTGACAACAGATTTCAGACGTTCTTCAAATTCACCTTTGTATTTGGCTCCGGCAACCAGTGCGCCCATATCCAATGAGAAGATTTGTTTGTTCTTCAAGTTGTCGGGTACATCACCTCGGATGATACGGTGTGCCAAACCTTCAACAATGGCGGTCTTACCAGTACCCGGCTCACCAATTAAAATCGGATTATTCTTGGTACGGCGGCTTAATATTTGTAATACTCTACGTATTTCTTCATCACGCCCGATAACCGGATCAAGTTTTCCGCTGCGGGCAGCCTCATTCAAATTAATGGCATATTTGCTTAAGGATTGATAAGTGTCTTCACTGGATTGTGAAGTTACTTTTTCACCTTTACGTAGTTCTGCTATGGCGGAGCGCAGCTCTTTGTCTGTCATTCCCGCGTCTTTCAATATGGTAGCGACAGTACTCTTTACATTCAATAAGGCCAGGATAATAGCTTCCAGTGAAACGAATTCGTCACCCATCTCTTTGGAATACTGTACGGCTCTTTGTAATATCTCGTTGCTTTCACGGCTAAGGTAAGGTTCTCCTCCCGAAACCTTAGGCAGCGAGTCAATTTGCTTGTCGATGACCAATGCGATCTGCTGGGCGTTCATTCCCAATTTCTGGAAAATGAAGTTGGTGACGTTTTCACCTACTTTCAGTACTCCGGCCAACAGATGCACAGGCTCGATAGCTTGCTGTCCGCGGGCTTGAGTTACGTTCACCGCTTGTTGCACTGCCTCCTGTGATTTAATTGTGAAGTTGTTAAAATTCATATTGTATCTCCTTTCTAAATATTATTCAAATACCTATTGAAAACGTAACTGTCACTGCTTTGTTCAGTGGCTTTTGCGATTTCATTTGATAATCGTCAAATAGTTTGCCAAAAAGAAAAAGAAAGCTAATGAAGTAAAATAAGAAGACAAAATGACAGGCTTTCCGGCTTTTAAATGAAAAAAAGTCCGAATTGCACACAAAAAGGCAGATAACTCTTTTTGCAGGCAGATGATAATTGCTATCTTAGCATCGAAATCATAAAATGAAAACGAGATGACAAATGAAATAAAGTTTGCAGATACTGTAATTCTGGTGGATGTAGCCTATGTAGATAGGGTGGCGGGTGATTTATCCAAACATTTTGGTGACGTGGTGGGGCGTAAGTTGCCGAAAGCGGATTTGCCGGTGTTGTTGGAATGTCTGTCACTGGATAGTGGAATACCCTTGGGGGAGAATGCAGTTCAGGTATTATTTATTTATGACGAGGAAAGTAAGAAAATGGATGCTTTTCAGCCGTCGGATTTGGAAAAGGAATTAAATAACGTGGCTTTCAAAAGCCAGTTGGGAGAGTTTGCACTTTATTCTTTCGAACCGTCGGATATGGCTAGTCGCGAAGAGTTGTTTCTAGAGTCTTTGAGAGTGGTGGTTGATGCAAAAGAGGTGAAACGGGTGATTATTGTCCCTGCCGAAGAAGAATATGGAGATAAAGTTCCTGCTATATTAAATAAGGTGGACGGAAAAGAAAAAATGACAGTATTCGGCATGAATCCTCCAGCCTGTGAAGTGGCTTATCAGTGGGAGATGTTTGGATTCGCTGTTTTACAGTCGTTAGGAATTAAAGCAGACGAACTATAATCATTAAAAAACATGTCTGATTTCAGGTTAAGAGTATTCAGTAGTGTTGCGAAAAATCTCAGCTTTACAAAGGCTTCGCAGGAGCTGTTTATCAGCCAGCCGGCTATAACCAAGCATATTCAGGAATTGGAAACGATGTACCAGACGCGCCTTTTTGAGCGAATGGGTAACAAGATCTTGCTGACTGATGCAGGCAGGTTGTTGTTGGAACATTGTGAGAAAATTTTGGAAGATTACGGACGCTTGGAGTACGAGATGAACTTATTACGTAATGAGCATACCGGTGAGTTACGCTTGGGAGCCAGTACTACAATTGCCCAATATGTGCTTCCCCCTTTGCTGGCCCGCTTCATCGAGAAGTTTCCGCAAGTGTCTTTATCACTTTTCAGCGGGAACTCCTCTGAGGTGGAAAAGGCATTGCAAGAACATCGCATAGATTTGGCATTGGTAGAGGGCAATACCCGGCAACCTAATTTGAAATATACTCCTTTTCTGCAAGATGAGCTGGTGGCTATCGTCCATACTCGTAGTAAGTGGATGGATTATGATGAGATAACTTTGGATGAATTGAAAGAAGTTCCTCTTGTACTTCGTGAAAGAGGTTCGGGAACATTGGATGTATTGATTACCGCTTTGCATAAACACAACATAAAGTTATCGGACCTTACTATCCGTATGCACCTGGGGAGTACAGAAAGCATTAAATTATTTTTGGAAAATAGTGAGTGCATGGGGATTTTGTCTATCCGGTCTATTAATAAAGAACTGTATTCAGGGAAGTTTAAAGTATTGGATATAAAAGACCTGGTGATGTTTCGTGAATTTGATTTTGTCCAATTGCAAGGGCAGGATACAGGGCTTCCGGCTCTGTTCATGCAGTTTGCCAATCATTATAAGGAAAAGTTATAACCTATAATTAAAAACGATTAGATTGTTATTGAAACATATACTACCTTTGCACCTCGAAATAGAGAAATAATGTTAAAAAGTAAAATATATGATTTCAGTAACAGCTTTACAGCAAAACAACAAAATTATTTATGTAGGCTTGCTTTCCACGTTAACGGTCTTTTTATTGATGGACTATATTCCGGTATTGGCTCCATTTTCCCGGTGGGTCACTCCACCCGTATCTTTATTTCTGGGGTTGATATTTGCATTAGTTTGCGGACAGGCCCATCCTAAATTCAATAAAAAGGTTTCTAAATATTTGTTGCAATATTCTGTAGTGGGATTGGGGTTCGGTATGAATCTTCAGGCTTCTTTGGCTTCCGGCAAGGAAGGAATGGAATTTACGATCATTTCTGTAATCGGTACAATGATTATAGGTATGTTTATAGGGCGTAAACTTTTGAAGGTAGACCGTGATACGGCTTACCTTATCAGTTCAGGTACTGCAATTTGTGGGGGGAGCGCTATTGCTGCTGTGGGGCCTGTATTGAAAGCTAAAGATAGTGAGATGTCTGTGGCTTTGGCTACTATCTTTGTATTGAATGCTATCGCTTTGTTCATTTTTCCGGTGTTAGGTCATACGTTTGGGTTAGATCAACAACAGTTTGGTACTTGGGCAGCTATTGCTATTCATGATACGAGTTCTGTGGTGGGAGCAGGTGCGGCATACGGTGAAGAGGCGTTGAAAGTGGCGACAACAATCAAACTGACCCGTGCACTTTGGATTATTCCTTTGGCATTCGCTACATCTTTTATTTTCAAGGGGAGTGGTAAGAAAGTAAGCATTCCTTGGTTTATCCTTTATTTCGTTGTAGCTATCGTTCTGAATACTTATGTGTTGGATGGTGTACCTCAATTCGGGCAGGCCGTTTCTGGACTGGCACGTAAGGGATTGATTATTACCATGTTTTTTATTGGAGCTTCCTTGTCTATGGATGTACTGAAGCAAGTCGGTATGAAACCTCTGATTCAAGGTGTTGCTCTTTGGGCAGTGATTAGTATTAGTTCATTGGCTTATATTCTACTCTTCTGATAGGGATTTAAATCCTGTTATCCGCATATGCTTTTTTATGAGAATATAATTTAGAAGTAATAGATGAGTAATAGTACAGCGTTTATCCCAATGACAGTGAGGAATCCTTTCCATACATAAGGCAGCATTTCTTTTCTGCGGGAGGAAAAAAATATGGCATAGAACATATTCACCACAATGTTGCTGATGATAGCTTGCATGATGCAGGCTCCTACGATAGTTGCTGGAATGCTTCCGCCTTGTAACAGGTTAAGTATGAAAGGGGTGATGTCACTTAATCCTGCTGCAATGGAGAGAATACTCAAACCTCCTGTTCCTGCATAAACCAATGTATAGTGAGTCAGAAATGTAAATACTACGAATAATAAAGCAAAGATCAGAGCGACTTTGAATTCCAGCGGATTACTTTCCGTTTCCGGTTCCTCAATAACTTCGCGCTCGCCTTTTATAGTATGCTTTTTATGGATGAATATGCCGATGCCGGCGGCGGTTGCAGACATGATGAGCAGATAGGGGTAGATATCCAGAAAGATGGAAGTGCTGAATATAAGGATCAAAATCATGAAACGTAAGAACATCATGCTGACAGCAAGCATCATGGCAGATACATATTCCGGTATTTCATGCGTTTGTATCCGTTTGCATTTGCGGGCAAGGATGGAAATGGTAGCGGTGCTGCTATACAGACCACCGATAATACCCGAAACTAGAGTGCCTGATTCGCGGAAAACATATTGTTTCAGCAGGTAAGATAAATAGGAGATGCCCGATACGACTACAGTAGCCAGCCAAATGGTGTATGGAGTGAGATTGATACCCGGTATAAGAGGTTCCTTGGGTAACATGGGCAAAATGATACCGCTGATAGCCAGAAATTTTGCCAGTGTTATCATTTCATCATTTTGCATCCGTTGTACAAGTTCGGTAAAGGTGTGTTTCATTTCTGTGAAAAGAAGCACGGTGACTACCATCATGACATAAAACCAGGAAGGCTGTGTACTTATGATAGGAGCCATACAATAGGTGATAAGAGCGATGATGATTGTTGTCACTCCAAACACGTGGAACTGGGATTGCTTGACATAATAATTGATACCCAGTAACATGCCTAAAATTATCCCGCCTCCCATAAATAAATGCATTTCCTTAGGATCAAGTATATAGAGGAGATATCCCAAAATACCGATAAAAGTAAAAGTCCGGTCTGTGCCGAAAAGCGTAGTTTCCCCTTCTCGTCTCAGACTGATTCTCCGTTGGGATAAACCGATGAGTAAAGAGAACAAGGTCACCAGAATGAAAGTAACCAATTGCTGGGGAAGGTAATCGTACAACTTTTCCATAAATTTGTCAAGATTAGGTTGATGTAATTGGTTTTTCTGTTCAAACCACATGGACCCCTCTGAAGGATTCAAATGGTTTTAAAACGCTTGCTTAAACTTGCTTTCTTCAAAAAGTCCTTTTAATTTATCATCACTTTTTATTTGGTTAATGATTGTGGACAGAACTCCTGCTTTGGGCAATTCTACTACAACGTCTGTTTTATATTTACCACCGTTCTGTCGGCTGTTTTCACAAATTACTTTTAAGTTAGCAGCCTCTTGCTGGGTAACCATTTGGATCAGATCTAAAAATTGTTCCCATTCTGCATTACCGAATTTATTTTGAGACTTGGCAGCCATTTCTGCTTTTGCCTTGATCTGGTTAGTTATTGCGGTACGGGCTGTAATGATCGCCTTCTTTTTGGAGGCAGTGGCGTCACCGCTCTGAGCTGATGCCGAGGCACGGAAGAAGTCTGCATTTGTACTATATGTATTTCCGGTACAAGGAGTGCTTTGTGCCTGTGCCCATGTTGATATTCCAAGGACGAAGGCTAAAAAATAGATGAATTTATAATATTTCATAGTTGGAATTTTATCAATTTATTGCGAAGATAGAGGAATATTTGATAATATAAACAAGAAAAGAGAAAAAAAAGATTGAGCTTGCTTTATGAAATGATTATATTTGCAGAAATTAAATGAAAGGTTAGTATTTATGGAATCAACAACAAAATTCTATTCGTTAAACTACACAAACGTAAATACTTATTTATTTGCGTTCGTGTTTATTGTAGGTAATGTGGTATTGCCGCAACTTTGTCATTTGGTGCATTGGGGTGGTCCTGCTATGTTACCCATTTATTTCTTTACATTAATAGGTGCTTATAAATATGGATTCAAAGTGGGGATGTTGACGGCTGTTCTTTCTCCGCTTGCCAATAGCATCTTGTTTGGAATGCCTTCTGTGGCTATACTGCCGGCTATATTGGTAAAGTCGGTATTGTTGGCGTTGGTGGCGGGATATATGGCAGACCGTTTCCGTAAGATTACAATTCCTGCATTGCTGGGGACTGTTATGGCATATCAGGTGGTGGGTACCTTGATAGAATGGGTTCTTGTCGGTGATTTCTATTTGGCGGCACAGGATTTCCGGATTGGGATTCCGGGCATGTTGCTCCAGATTTTTGGCGGCTATGCATTGCTGAAAGCTATTGCAAAAAGATGAGTTGTAAACACTTGATGTTAATGTTGCAAACTGTGAAACAACCTGAAAATGGTGGCGCTGGTTATGTCCTGGTAGTTGTCATGGATGGAGAGCACGATAAATAGATGACTTTGGTTTTTGATAAATCATTTAATAGTTAATAGATAAAATGACAGGCACATTATTATTTTTAGGATTAGGAATGCAGGAAATATTATTCATTGCATTGATTGTTCTTTTGTTCTTTGGTGGGAAGAAGATACCCGAACTGATGAAGGGGTTGGGCAAAGGGGTTAAGAGTTTTAAAGAAGGGATGAACGGGTTGGAGGATGATATAGATGGGAAAGATAAGAAAGGGGAAACGAAAAAGTGACAAATAATGGAACAGCAGCAGAAGATACTGACCTTTTGGGATCATCTGGAAGAACTACGCCATGTCTTGTTCCGCATTGCAGTGGCTGTGGTATTTCTAATGTTGGTAGCATTCTTGTTTAAGGATGAGCTCTTTGCTATTGTTCTAGCGCCTAAGAATGCTGATTTCATTATTTATCATTTTTTTTGCCGGATAGCTGATTCTATGGCTATGCCTTCATTATGTCCGGAAGTGTTTTATGTGAAAATGATCAATACCCAATTGGCGGCTCAATTCATTACTCATATGAGTGTGTCTTTTTATGCGGGTTTTTTGTTGGCATCTCCTTATGTTATTTATCAGTTGTTCCGTTTTGTCTCGCCGGCTTTATACGAGAATGAAAAGAAATATTCTACCCGGATTGTAGGGTGGGGCTATTTTCTTTTTATGATGGGAGTTCTTTTGAATTATTTTTTGATTTTTCCTCTTACTTTCCGTTTTCTTGCTACCTATCAGGTCAGTATGGAAGTGGAGAACACGATTACTTTGTCCTCGTATATGGATACGTTGATGATGATGAGTCTGATGATGGGGATTGTTTTCGAGATCCCTGTCCTTTGTTGGCTTTTTGCCAAACTGGGATTTCTTACGGCTGATTTTATGAAGCGGTATCGTCGTCATGCTATTGTTATTATTCTGATAGTTGGAGCTGTTATCACTCCTACGTCAGATGTTTTTACATTGATGATGGTATCTGTGCCCATGTATTTGCTTTACGAAGTCAGCATTTGGATTGTAAGTCGGATTGGGAAGAAACAGCGGGAAGAATCCGTAGAGGAAGTGCTTGAAAAATCATGAGATGATAATCCTTATAAGTATTATATCGTAAAAAAGGAAGACCTTCGTGACGGCCTTCCTTTTTTCCATTAGGATCCATACTTTATTAAATCTTCCAGCCAAAGGCCTCTGCCACGGCCGGAAACACAATCTTTCCGTTGACAATATTCAAGCCGTTTTTTAGTCCCGGATCGTTTTCGCAAGCTTTTTCCCAACCAAGATCTGCCAATCTGATAGCGTATGGCAGTGTAGCATTGGTTAATGCCAAGGTTGAAGTACATGGTACAGCTCCCGGAATATTGGCCACACAGTAATGGATGATACCGTCTACTTCGTAAATAGGTTCGGCATGAGTTGTAGGATGGGACGTCTCAAAACATCCTCCTTGGTCAATGGCCACATCTACCAGTACGGTACCCTTTTTCATCAGTTTCAGCATGGGGCGTGTAATGAGGTGGGGGGCCTTTGCACCGGGGATAAGTACCGCACCGATTATCAAATCAGTTGTTGGCAGTTCTTTTTCTATATTGTGGCTGGACGAGAATAATGTTTTTACATTTTTAGGCATGAACTCGCTTAACTGACGCAGGCGGGGTAATGAAATATCGCAGATTGTGACATCAGCCCCTAGCCCTGCAGCCATTAAAGCTGCATTGGTTCCTACAATGCCGCCGCCTAATACCAGCACTTTGGCTGGTTTGACACCGGGAACTCCACCTAGCAAGATGCCACGTCCTCCTTGAGGCTTCTCCAAAAAACGTGCTCCTTCCTGAGTGGACATTCGTCCCGCCACTTCACTCATGGGAATCAGCAGAGGCAGTCCTCCTTGTTTGTCTGTTACAGTTTCGTAAGCTAGGCATACTGAACCACTACGCATCATTGCCTCTGTTAATTCTTTGTCACAGGCAAAATGGAAGTATGTAAATACCAGTTGGTCCTTACGTACCAGATTATATTCACATTCGATGGGTTCCTTGACTTTTATAATCATTTCAGCGATGGCGTACACATCTTTTATAGTAGGAAGGATACGCGCTCCGACTTTCTCATACTCTTCGTCGGAAAATCCGCTGTTTATACCTGCGGTGTGTTGTATATACACCGTGTGACCTCTCTGTACCAACTCGTGTGCTCCTGCAGGGGTTAATGATACACGATTCTCGTTGTTTTTGATTTCTTTAGGAATTCCTACTATCATAATTGTCACATTTAAGGGGTTTGACTGCCTCAAAGATAACAAAATGTCAGAAAAGTAGGTTTTGTCTGGATATGTTTTTTTCGTAATAAATGTATGTTTAGCAACATTGTTTTAAGGGATATTCTGTTTTTTATTTGTAAGTTTGCGGAGAGATTCAAAATTTTTGTGATGAGTTCTCCATAAAATAAAGAAAATGACTTTACGAAATTATATAATCATAGTAGCTTTGGGCAGTATTTTCACTGTACGGGCACAGGAAGAACCGGCTGCTCCTGTATTCCGTCCTCCTTTTGATTTTCCGCTTATTCTGAGCGGTAATTTCGGTGAACTGCGTTCTAACCACTTTCATGGAGGAGTGGATTTTAAAACCCAGGGAGAGGTGGGAAAACCTATTCATTGTATTGCCGACGGATATGTGAGCCGTGTACTGGTTACTCCCGGCGGATATGGGCAGGCTATTTTTATTACTCATCCCAATGGATATACTTCAGTGTATGGGCATGTGTTGAAATTTGCTTCCGCAGTGGCAAAAGTAGTGGAGGAATATCAATATCGGCATGAAACTTTTGCTGTGGATTTGAAATTCGAACCTCATCAGGTCAGTTTCAAAGCTGGAGAAATCATTGCTTTAAGCGGTAATGAAGGATATTCTTTCGGACCGCATCTGCATATGGAGATACGCTGTACGGATACTGGTGAATTGATAGATCCCTTACAATTCTATACCGATAAAATCAAAGACACTACTCCGCCACGTGCGTCAATGATTATGCTTTATCCGCAGCGGGGCGCTGGGGTTGTGGAAGGCTCACAAAGAAAAAAATCCATATCTGTTGCTTCTTTGGGACAACCGGTTTCTGCTTGGGGGAAAATAGCCGCTGGCATTAAGGCATACGACTATATGGATGGCACACATAATAATTATGGTGTGCGTTCCGTGGTACTCTATGTGGATACGACAGAAGTTTTTCGCAGTACAGTGGATGGCGTTTTGCCTGAAGAGAACCGGATGATTAATGCTTGGACAGACTATGAGGAGAATGTAAAGAGGCATAATTGGGTGATGCGCTCACAAATTCTTCCCGGAAATAGTTTGCGCATGTTACAAGCCAACGATGAAGGAGGGGTGATTACGATTAATGAAGAACGTGATTATCATTTTCGTTATGAATTAGCTGATTTATATGGTAATAAGTCGACTTATCGTTTCATTGTGCGTGGCCATAGGCAGCCGATAGAGGAATATCATCCGCAGGTAAAACATTATTTGGCATGGAATAAAGGTAATGTGGTTCAGGAACCGGGTATGGAACTGGTTATCCCCCGAGGGATGTTGTATGAGGATGTGGCACTGAACTGTCAGGTGGTTAAAGATACAGCCGCAATTTCTTACGAGTACCAATTGCACGATGAGCCAGTAGCTTTGCAAGCTGGATGCACGCTGATGATCGGGGTACGCCATCTTCCTGTAGAGGATACGTCGAAATATTATGTAGCCCGTAAGTGGGGAAAAAGGAAAGGTTCAGCAGGAGGAACTTATGAGAATGGTTGGATGAAGACTTCCATCCGTGAACTGGGAACTTATACCGTAGCTATAGATACCTTGTCTCCACGAGTAACTCCATTAAATAAAACGCAATGGAAGACAGGTAAGGTTCAGTTCAAAATAGGAGATGCGGAAACGGGTATCAAAGATTATAAGGTGAAGATAGACGGCGAATTTGCCTTGTTTGGTTTCAGTTCCAAAAATGCGAAATTGTGGATGAAGCATCCTGAACGGTTAAAAAAAGGAGTCGCCCATAAATTGGAATTGGTGGTGACAGATTATTGTGGAAATGAAACAAGAGAGGAATATGAATTTTGATGGTAAAATAAGTATTATACACAATTAAAAAGTTATATATTAATGAAGAATAAACTGATTTTAGGTGCTGCCTTTCTGTTGGCAGCGATAACGGAGAGTTTGGCGTGCACTAACCTGATTGTAGGTAAGGGAGCCTCGGTGGATGGTTCTGTTATCGTTTCTTATTCCGCTGATTCATACGGAATGTTTGGCGAGTTGTATCACTATCCTGCCGGTATGCATGAAAAAGGAACCATGCGTGATATCTATGATTGGGATTCGGGCAAATATTTAGGGCAAATAAAAGAAGCGCGTCAAACCTATAATGTGGTAGGTAATATGAATGAATTTCAGGTAACCATAGGTGAAACTACTTTTGGTGGACGGGAGGAATTGGTTGATTCTACCGGTATTATGGATTATGGAAGTTTGATTTATGTAGCTCTCCAGCGTTCTCGTACAGCCAAAGAAGCCATACAGGTAATGACGGATTTAGTAAAAGAATATGGTTATTATAGCAGTGGCGAATCATTCAGTATCGCTGATCCCAATGAAGTCTGGATTTTGGAGATGATCGGTAAGGGTCCCGGTGTGAAAGGTGCTGTATGGGTAGCAGTCCGTATACCGGATGATTGTATTGCCGCACATGCTAATCAGAGCCGGATTCATCAGTTCAATATGAATGACAAGGATAATTGTCTTTACTCTCCGGATGTGATTTCTTTCGCTCGTGAAAAAGGTTATTTTGACGGTATGAATAAAGATTTCAGTTTCTCGGCGGCATATAATCCTTTAGATTTTGGTGGTGTACGGTTCTGTGAAGCGCGTGTATGGAGTTTCTATAATATGTTCAATAAGTCGGTGGGAGATACCTATCTTCCTTATATCCAGGGGGACAGCAAAGAACCGATGCCTCTTTATATCAAGCCTTCCCGTAAACTTTCAGTACGTGATGTACAAGCAGCTATGCGCGATCACTATGAGGGTACTCCACTGGATATTACTAATGATCCCGGTGCCGGTCCGTTTAAAACTCCTTATCGTCTGTCGCCCTTGAGTTTTAAAGTAGGAGATCAGGAATATTTCAATGAACGTCCCATTTCGACTCAGCAAACGGCTTTCACTTTTGTGGCACAGATGCGTGCTAACCTGCCCGATGCAATAGGGGGAGTATTATGGTTTGGAACAGATGATGCTAATATGACAGTGTTTGCTCCTGTATATTGTTGTTCGGATCGTATTCCTGATTGTTATAGCGGTAAAGAAGCCGACTGTGTAACTTTTTCATGGGATTCTGCATTCTGGATTTATAATTGGGTGGCCGATATGATTCGTCCACGTTATAGCCTGATGATTGATGATATGCGTGCCGTTCAAAATAATTTGGAAGATACTTATGCGAATGCACAGGCTGGCATTGAATCTTCTGCCATGAGTTTATATGAGAAAGATCCTGTAAAAGCAAAAGAATTCTTGACTAACTATAGTTGCATGACAGCCGAATCGGCAATAGACAGCTGGAAGAAGTTGGGTGAATTTTTGATTGTGAAGTATAATGATGGTGCTGTGAAAAAGATGGCAAAAGATGGAACTATACTTCGCCCTGAAACCGGTCATTGTGCTCCTTTGGTACGTCCGGGATATCCCAAAGAATTTTTGGAAGAACTGGTAAAGGCCACCGGTGGACGTTATAAGATGAAATAGGATATATTTTTGTATGTTCTGAAAGTCTGATTAATTAGTGGAGGGGCAGGTTATGATCCTGCTCCTGTGCATAATAAGATAGTTTTTTAGATTGTATTCAGGATGCCTAGGAGCTTTACTGATTGTTATATAATAGTGTTTTTTACCTTGTATGGTCTTCTATTTTTTTATGACAGATTATTTTTGGGGAATAATCCTTTATATCTCTAATTTTCTTCTTTCAAATTTCTAGGATTTTTAATTTAATTCTTTTACATTTGTCAAGACGTAAAAATCGGATGTAATTATAAACCTTATAAATAACAAAAAATTATGGAAAATGAAGAATTGATAAAGCAAGTGACAGAGAAAGCAGAGAAATGGTTAACACCTGCTTATGATGCCGAAACACAGGCTGAAATTAAGAAAATGTTGGCGAATCCCGATAAGACTGATTTGATTGAAGCATTTTATAAAGATTTGGAGTTTGGAACAGGTGGTTTGCGTGGTATTATGGGCGTGGGTAGTAACCGTATGAATATTTATACGGTAGGTGCTGCTACTCAAGGCTTGTCTAATTATCTAAATAAAAATTTTAAAGATCTCGATCAGATTTCTGTAGTGGTAGGTCATGATTGCCGTAACAACAGCCGTTTGTTTGCGGAAATTTCTGCCAATATTTTTTCAGCGAATGGTATTAAAGTATATTTGTTTGAAGATATGCGTCCTACTCCTGAAATGTCATTTGCTATCCGTCATTTCGGTTGCCAGAGCGGTATCAATATTACTGCCTCTCATAATCCGAGAGAATACAATGGTTACAAGGCTTATTGGGATGATGGTGCACAAGTATTGGCTCCGCACGATAAAGGTATCATTGATGAGGTGAACAAGATTTCATCGGCTACCGACATTAAGTTTGAAGGTAACAAGGATCTGATTCAGATTGTGGGCGAAGAGGTAGACAGCGTCTATTTGAATAAAGTGAAAACAATTTCTATTGATCCTGAAGTGATCAAGCGTCAGAAGGATTTGAAAATTGTGTATACTCCGATTCATGGTACAGGTATGATGTTGATTCCGCGTGCATTGAAGCAATGGGGATTTGAAAATGTACATACCGTGCCTGAACAAATGGTGAAGAGTGGCGATTTTCCGACTGTTATTTCTCCGAATCCGGAAAATGCCGAGGCTTTGTCTATGGCTATTGATTTGGCTAAGAAAATTGACGCCGACATTGTAATGGCTAGTGATCCGGATGCTGACCGTGTAGGTATGGCTTGTAAAAATGACAAAGGAGAATGGGTGCTGATCAATGGTAACCAAACCTGTTTGCTGTTCTTGTATTATATAATAAAGAACCGTATTGCGATGGGTAAGATGAAGGATGATGATTTCATTGTGAAGACTATCGTTACTACGGAACTGATTAAATCTGTCGCAGATAAGAACCACATCGAAATGTTGGATTGCTATACCGGATTCAAGTGGATTGCACGTGAGATCCGTTTGCGTGAAGGAAAACAGCAGTACATCGGTGGTGGTGAGGAAAGTTACGGTTTCCTGGCTGAAGATTTTGTCCGTGATAAAGATGCTGTTTCTGCTTGTACATTGTTAGCAGAGATTTGTGCTTGGGCAAAAGATCAGGGCAAAACATTGTTCGAAGTTTTGCTTGATATTTATGTGGAGTATGGTTTCTCAAAAGAAACTACTGTGAATGTTGTGAAACCAGGAAAGAGCGGGGCAGAAGAGATTAAGGCAATGATGGAAAACTTCCGTTCTAATCCTCCGAGAGAAATAGGCGGTTCTAAGGTTGTTCTTGTCAAAGACTTTAAAACTTTGAAGGCTACTGATGGTAATGGGAATATAACAGAAATAGATATGCCGGAGGCTAGTAACGTATTGCAATATTTTACAGAAGATGGAACTAAAATTTCAGTTCGCCCGTCAGGAACAGAACCTAAAATCAAGTTCTATGTGGAAGTAAAAGGTGAAATGGGTTGCCACAAATGTTTCGATGCCGCTAATGCAGCTGCTGAGGAAAAGGTGGAAGCCGTAAGAAAATCACTGGGAATTTAATCGAGGGTAAGCGTTGGGCGAAAGTCTGGGAGAATATTCATTCATAAATAAAAAAAGGGGGGGAGAGATGTATTTCTCTATCCCCTTTTCTTTTATTTCCATGCCAATTATATCAAAATCTACACTTCTTTGTTTATTTTTTGTTGTAACTTTGCCTTCTGTTTTAAATAAGGTAAAAGATATGATGTGGTTACTTTTGGCATTTCTCTCGGCTGCACTGCTGGGATTTTATGATGTATTTAAGAAACAGTCGTTAAAGGACAATGCGGTTATTCCAGTATTATTTCTTAATACGTTGTTCTCTAGTTTGATATTTCTTCCTTTTATTGTATTGTCAGTGTGGAGGCCGGGAATATTGGAGAATTCTATTTTTTATGTGCCTGTTGCAGGGTGGGAGGTGCATCGCTATGTGGTGTTGAAATCTGTTATTGTCCTTTCGTCGTGGATGTTGGGATATTTTGGAATGAAGAATCTGCCTATCACGATTGTGGGACCTATAAACGCTACCCGTCCGGTGATGGTGTTGATAGGAGCTTTAGTGGTCTTTGGTGAGCGATTGAATTTTTACCAATGGATTGGTGTGCTGATGGCTGTCTTCTCTTTTTTTATGCTGAGCCGCAGCGGAAAGAAAGAGGGAATAGATTTTAAACATAATAAGTGGATTTATTATGTGGTAATGGCGGCTGTGTTGGGAGCTGTCAGCGGGCTTTATGACAAGTACCTCATGGCGCCTGCCGATCAAGGAGGTATCGGACTAGATAGAATGATTGTGCAGTCATGGTATAATATCTATCAATTGTTTATGATGGGAGGTGTTTTGATGTTGTTATGGTGGCCGAAGCGCAAATCTACCACTCCGTTTCATTGGCATTGGTGTATTATTCTGATATCTATTTTTCTGTCGGCAGCTGATTTTGTTTATTTCTATGCCTTAAGCTTGGACGGTGCAATGATTTCCATAGTATCTATGGTAAGGCGTGGCAGTGTGCTTGTTTCTTTTCTATTTGGTGCAATGGTATTCCGTGAGAAGAATCTTAAAAGCAAGGCCGTGGATTTGGTGCTAGTACTTATTGGTATGATATTTCTGTATTTGGGAAGTCAATAAGAAAAAAGATGGGGTGTGACTCATCGTGCATACCCCGTTGTTCTTGATTACTCTATAATGATTTTATATTCTACATCAAACGTTTCTTTTGGTTCTAGTTTCTGTATCCATTCACGGTCTTTTAATTCGCCCGAATACCCTACAGAATCGCAACGTCCATACCATGGTTCAATGCAAACAAATGGGCAATCGGGATGTGTTTTGGTAGGAGACCACAAAGCTACTAACGGAGAATTAAATTCCAAACTGATATGAGGCTTTTTCTTTTTATCCAGTAAGGTTATTTTTTTCAGTTGTTTATTGTCAAAAATATAAGTGTCACAATCAAAAGTATGAATATCAATTGGCATCAGCCCTTCTTTATTTAATTTTAGTACATGACGTTCTGGTGATACGCAACCTTTTTCTATTGGCATGATATATTCTAAATCAGACTTTCGGTCAAAAACAAAGAAGCCACGATCCTTTGTAGCAGCATCGAACTTGGGGAAATAGAAAGCTGGATGTGCTCCGATCTGGAAATACATATCCATAGCTCCCAGATTTTCTACACGCCATTTTACGGTGATTTTATTTTCTTCTAATAAATATCCCACCAATAGGCGGAAGGGAAAAGGAAACTTGCCCAATGTATCAGGAGTGCTTTCCAACCAATATACAGCTCCTTTGTCTTCTTTATAGGTTAGTTTGAAATTCATATCACGTGCAAAACCGTGTTGCCCTATTTCATAAGTGTTTCCGGCATGACGGTATTTATTATTCCACACACGTCCTACTATGGGGAAAAGGACAGGTGAGCGCCGTCCCCAAAATTTAGCGTCTCCCTGCCAAAGATATTCTTTGCCATCCTTTTTGATACTTTGAAGCTCAGCGCCATGTTCGGCTATTTGTACAGTCAGGACAGAATTAGATAGTGTTTCCATGTTTCTTCATTTATAAATTCTTTTTTCAAAGGTAGGGATGTTTCATGACATGACAAAGTGAATCTTCATCTTTGTGTAAATTTTATCTAAAAGGCTTTTTGGGATCAAATAAATTTTAATAAAAGCTTATGCTTGTGTTTATTTTTGCTTATGTTTGTCAATAAAACTATGAAGGAGGATAAGATGGAGAACATACATTTGATATTTAAATTTTTATGGTATAGTATATTATTTTGTATATGGGGAGTATCTTGTACAAGTTCCGGAACTTATAAAAAGACTCAAATGGATATTTATATGCAGTATTATGATTTTATAATTGATTCACTGTCAAAAAATCCTAATTATGTATGTACCCGGACTGCCAGGCAAATGTCGTTTACCACAGATAGTGTGGCGTATTGCCATTATCTTGTTCTTTTGGCAAAAGCATATATGTTTAAGTCCGAGATGGATTCGGCTAAACTTAGCATGGATAGAGCGGAAGTATTTTGCGATGGAGCTGAACCGTCACCGTTAATTAATGATTTGTATGCTGAGATTTACAATATGCGGGGTAATGTATGTGCTCGTCAAGGGTTGACAGATTCTTCAGTGGTATGTTTTCAAAAAGCGTTCGATTATCGTTTGAAGGGTAGTAACAGAGATATGCTTCATGATATTTCTATTAATTTGGCTGATGCTTTTGTCCGTACCGGTCATTATGATAAAGGTGCGATGTGGTATCGTAAAGCTTTGTCTTACTGTGATTCATTGAAGATTCCTGAAGAAAAGCGTTTTCCTGTTTATTACGGATTGGCACAGGTTTATATGGAACTTCGTGATTTTACTTCTTGTGATTATTACTATGAACTGGCGGCTCGGCAATATGATAAGATGCTTCCATTTGAGAAACATATTTATTTGAATAATCGTGGTAATTCTTATTATTTTCGTGCTGATTATCCTAATGCTTTAGAATTTTTCAGAAAATCATTATTGTTAGCTCGTTCTTATCCAGATATGATTTTTGAGGAACATCTGACTGAAATGAATTTGGGAGAAACTTTTCTGTTGATGAATCAGGTTGATTCTGCCGCATACTATTTAAACCTTTGCAGTGATTTTTTTCGTTCTATCGAAAATCAGACAGCTCTCTATTATTTGGATACCCAGTTGATTGAACTTGCCTTGAAGCAGAATAATTTGCCTTTAGCACGTAAACGTATGTCTGAGGCTATCCAGCCTGATTATGTGGAACCGAATATGCAGCATATCCGTAACCGTTACCTGCAACATTATTTTGAAGAGGTGGGGGATTTCAAACAAGCCTATTATTATCAAATGGAAAATCAGCGTATTGATGATTCTACACGTAATGAGCGTATTAAAATGCGTACAGCTGAAATTGATCTGAAATACAGTCAGGACACCACGCTGATGAAGCAGAAAATTTTCATTCAGCAAAAAGAGAATGAAGTTCTGGCGCTGAACCAGACGCTTTACCTGTGGATGTTTGCCTGCATCTGTATTCTGGGGCTCGCTGTATTTGTCTACACATACAACAAGAGACAGCGTTTCTTGCTGCAAATGAGAAGTCAGAATATGATTGCCACTTTGCGTATGGAGAATATCCGTAACCGGGTTTCTCCCCATTTCATTTTTAACATTCTGAACCGTGAGATGGGTAACTACACCGACGAGCAAGTCGGAAATATGCGTGGGCTGGTAAAACTGATGCGGCGCAACCTGGAACTGACCGAGCAACTGTGTGTTACCATGGCTGAGGAACTGGACTTTGTCAATACGTTTATCAACCTGGAACGTGAAGCATTGGGAGATAGCTTTATACTGTCCACATCCATAGATGCTGCCATCCATCTTGACCAAGAAATACTTCCTTCCATGATGATACAGATTCCGATAGAAAATGCCATCAAGCATGCCCTGAAGGACAAAGAGGGGATGAAAAGACTGTGGGTTGACATCAGAAAGACCGGGGAAGGAATCTGTGTCAAGGTGCGTGACAACGGGGGAGGTTACCGGGTAAACAGTGCCAACTACGGTACAGGCACCGGTATAAAAGTGATTCTTCAAACCATACAGTTGTTGAACGCTAACAATAAGAAGCATATCGATATATCCATAACCAATGTGCAGTTGGAAGACGGAGAAACCGGTTGCGAGTTTGCTGTCTTCCTGCCCCAAGGCTATGATTATAATTTGAAAAAGATGGTTTAGTCATTATTTTTGCTAGAATAGTGTCCGAAACGGTCGCTATAGTTCCATAACCAGAGTGTCGGGTTTGTGCGTTAAAACATGTTTTAATACTTTTGTTCCGTTAATAACTAAAGCAGGATTGTTTACTATGGATAAACTATACAGGGTCGTAATAATTGATGATGATGAGTTCTCTGCGGACAATCTTTGTCTGGAACTGAAGAAATATAACAGGCTGTCTATAGATGGGATGGCGCGTAACGGTGTGAATGGCCGGAAACTGCTGGAAAAGGTTCATCCGGATTTGCTGTTCCTGGACGTGGAACTGCCGGACATGAAGGGCATGGAACTGCTGGAACAGATAAGGGGGGCAATCACTTGGAATATGCAGATTGTGTTCTATACGGCTTATGATAAATACATGATTTATGCCATCCGTGGGGCAGCTTTCGACTACTTGCTGAAGCCGATAGACAAGAAGGAGCTGGAAGGGATTATCGACCGCTTCATGAAAAAGGAGGAAGAGTCGGCAGCTGCATCTTTGGCTATTCCTGCGCGTGTGCATTCGGTCGGCGAGCATACCTTTATGATATCCACGCCTACCAATGATTTGCGTATTCTACGTTCCATTGACATTGGTTTTTTCCGTTATAACTCCGACCGGAAACTGTGGGAAGTGGTGCTGAACAACCAGCTGCCTCTGCTGCTGAAGAAAAATACTACGGCTGATCATATCAAGGGATATGACCCCTGCTTCGTCCAGATCCATCAGTCGTATATCATTAATATCAATTATCTGATGATGATTAAGGAGAACCGCTGTGTCATGTTTCCCCCGTTTGAGAATATTACGGAACTTCAGGTTTCCAAGAAATTCAGAAAAGAATTACAGGATAGGTTTTATTTGTTGTAGTGAATCTATTGATAACATTGAAAATACAAGTTTATAGAAAGTGATTTTAAATCACAATGGAAGAGCAGGAGTCGTGAGATTGCTGCTTTTTTGCTTTTAGTGCTTAATTTTTCCTTTGCGGTATATGGAAATGAGGTTATATAGTCATTAATTTAGATAGAATAGTATGCTTATTAGGCTGTTTGATACTTTCTCTTGGTTTTGTGAATTTGTAAAATGGCGTTAATTGTTTTTCTTTGAAGCCACATAAGGTTAAAAAAAAGACATGTATATGAATGAAGTAAAAAAAGTAATATTGTTTTTGTTATGCTGTGCTATACCTTTTAGTTTTTATGCACAGAAAGCACGCCAAAATGCTGCAACAAAGAAATGGGGGTATGAGCAGACCGAAAATAAAGGATGGTGGGAAAATTCAAAATATAGAGGTAATTCTATGTTTGGTGAATGGGATGCGGCTTTAGTAAATCAGGATTATGAGATAAATTGGTTGATTTCTCCACAATATGAAGAGGTGACTAAGAGATTTACAGAAAAGTTGGCGGGAGTAGTTTTAGGAGGAAAAGTAGGTTTTATAGACATACACAACCGTTTTATAATTAAACCGCAGTTTGAAAATGTAGATGATGTTCATGGGTTTAATTTAGGACTGTCTGCGGTAAAGAAGAATGGCAAATTTGGCTTTATAAATAAAAAAGGAGAATTTGTCATTGAACCTCAATTTGATTACGCTGATAATTTTAGAGATAACATGTTGGCTACAATCAAGCAAGATGGTAAGTTCGGGGCTATTAATTTGAGGGGGGAAATCGTTGTTCCATGTAAATATATTCTAGAAGAAGCAATGATAAGCGTTCCTATATCCAATAAGGTATATCGTCAGAAACAAGAAGAAATGAAAAATGCGAAAGGGAACGGTGATTTTGATGATTTGCTTGATAAAATCGCTGAATGTAGCAGAGAGGTCAATGAAAAAATTAATAATCCTGGAACAGAAGTTATAACCGATTCTCTCAGAATAAGGGAAGATAATGGTAAAATGGGCCTTATAGTGGGAGAACAAATTGTAATTCCTACAGAATATGAGGAGCTTATAATAGCTGAAGATGGATTCGTTCTTGCTTGCAAGCGGGATAAATGGGGAGTTTTGGATATATATGGGCGTACTATATTGCCTTGTGTTTATCAATGGGTATATTATGATGTATCGGCAAAGGTCTGGATTGCCAAAAGTCTTGCAATGGGGCTATATAATAGTCAAGGTGCTTTATTACTACCGGGAAGGATTGATTATATAGGTAGTTTTGTGGATGGCAAAGCACCTGTTTGGCTGAATTCCGTACTTGGTTGGATAGATACGAAGGGACAACTCTCTGATGGCTTTGCAGAGGATGTGACAGAATCCTTTTTGAAAGAAGAAAAAAGGGGAGTGGCAGGTGCTTGGGGTATGTTTAATTTATTAACAGACTTGATTCCGGACTATGCCATGGCCCACTATTATATGGGAAAAGGACAAGTGGCAGATGGCATTTATTCTAAGGGAATGGAGCATCTGAAGATAGCGGCAGAATTGGATCCGGATAATGAAGAAGTAGCGTTGGCGCTGAAGCAAGCCAAAAAGGACAAGAAGAAAAGAACTTTGAATACGATTGGTTACATTGCAAGTGTGCATAATGATTTGGAATCTACGAACTCTAATTCTTTTAAGGATGAAAGCAGAAATCAAAATAAGCCTTCATCCGGAATTAATCTGGGAGTTTCTATGGATGAGGTAGATGCCCTTGGTGGGTCTACAGCTACTGCTATAGCAGGAGGTAGTAATCATTGTGGTTTTTTGAAATATGTGTTAGAAGATCTTGAAGAAAAGATTCAGGAGAATACAGGCAAATTGATGGGAGAGTATTATCGGAAAGTGAAGGATGAATATTTGCAGTTTGCCGGTAAAGAAGGGTGTGAACAATAATATATAATTAAAGATTAGAATTATGAGAGTAATGAATGTGAAATTTGTCGGTAGAATCATTATGACGATTCTTTTTGTATTCATCTGTATTGGAGCGTACGCAGGTGATGACCTTTTAAAGTATGAGATAGAGGGAGAAGGAGTAGGTGTACAGGGTACTTATTTAGTAAAAGTGACAGTAATCCAGAAGAAAAGTAAATTGGATATCGATGTGATCAAGAAGTGTGCGGTTCATGGGGTGCTTTTCAAAGGATTTTCCAGTCAGACTTCACGTACCCGGCAGAAACCTTTGGCAGGAAGTATGGTGGTAGAACAGCAGCATCAGGATTATTTTGATGTCTTCTTCCAAAAAGGAGGTTCTTATATAAATTTTGCCAATATGATAGGAGAGAATCTTTCAGTGGTGAAGATGGGAAAGCAGTATCGAATTTCAGCAGTGGTTTCCGTTGCGAAAGACGCCCTCTATCAAGAGCTGGTATCAGCCGGAGTTATTAAAGGACTAAATAATGGATTTTAGCTTATGTATAAGAGATTGATTGTTACTTTTCTGATACTGGCTGGCGCACTATTGCCTGCTTTTGCCCAGCAGGCTCATGAAGTGTTTTATCTGAATAATGGTACGTAGTGAAGGGAGTTATCTTGAAGCGTACGGATAGTGAAAATAAAGGCATCCAATGGTGAAATTTATCAGTATCCTTTGGTCGTTGTGGAAGTTTGTGGAGGAGAGCGTCATTTTGAGAATATTGTATTATTGAAATTAGGCTATGAATTTTAAAGAAGAAAAAATTATGAAATATCTATTTTATACGTGGAAATTGGGATGTCTGCTTTTACTTGTCTTTGCCGGATGCAGCAGCAAAAAGAGTGTTTCTTCCTATCATTCCTTTGAGAGTGAATGTTTGGCAGTAGAACTGGATGGTTCGGAGACACTTCGAGCTTGGGGCAGAGGGAAAAATCGTACTGATGCTATAGAGCAGGCAAAGAAAAATGCAGTAAGGGATGTTTTGTTCAAAGGTGTTGCTGCCGGTAGTCGTGAATGTAGTGTGCGCCCTTTGGTAACAGAAGTGAATGCACAGGAACGGTATGCATATTATTTTAACGACTTTTTTAGAGACGGAGGGGAATACCTGAAGTATGTAAGTATGGAAGATAAGAAAACAAATTCTGACATGAAGACTTCTAATAAGACTCAAATTTCTTATTCCACTACGGTGCGTGTGCTTCGTTCTCAATTACAGCAGAAACTGATAGAAGATAAAATTTTAAAACCATAAAGACAGAAAAACATGAAAAAATTATATGCTATTTTATTTATTGTAGCACTTGTACACACCGGAGTGTATGGACAGGCTAAAAAACCCACCATTATGGTTGTTCCTGCTAATGTGTGGTGTACCCATAATGGTTATACACAAAAATATAACAATCAAGGCATTATTACCGAACTTCCGGATTATAAAAAGGCGTTGGATAATGATCTGAACTTGGTGAATGTCATAACGAAAATAGGTGAGTTGATGGCTGAAAAAGATTTTCCGTTGAAAGATATGGCATCTTCTATTCGTTCCATAGAGCAGAGTTCGGCGGAACATGAGATGACTACCAGTTCTACTTCGGGAGCTTCACTGGCAGAGTCTCCTTTGGATCGGTTAATGAATAGAGCTAAAGCTGATATTCTGATTGAAGTAGTTTGGAATATTAATACAATGGGTCCCAAACGTTCTGTTACTTATACTTTGCGAGGCTTGGATGCTTACACTAATAAGCAGGTCGCAGCGACGCAAGGTACGGGAGAACCTTCTATGGCTGCTGAAGTGGCAGTATTGTTGGAAGAAGCGGTAGTAGACAAGATGGATGCTTTCGTAAGTCAATTACAGAAACATTTTGATGATTTGATGGCTAATGGCCGTGAAGTGGCATTAGAAGTCCGTGTGTTTGATAATGGGAGCGGCGTTAATTTGGAAAGTGAATTTGGGGGGGCTGAACTACAGGAAATCATAGAAGATTGGGTGGCGCAGAATACGGTGGCTCATCGTTTTAGTTTAACTGATGCAACTGAGAATATGATGCTTTTTGAGCAGGTACGCATTCCGCTTTATCGTGAAAATGGAATGGCTAGAGATACAAGAAGCTTTGCAAATGATTTGCGCAAATATCTCAATCAGAAAGCCAATCTTACCTGCAAAGTAATGACGAAAGGGTTAGGTAAAGCTGAATTGGTTATCGGAGAAAAATAGAAAAGATATGAAAATAAGGAATATGATATTTGCCGCTTGGTGCGCATGTTGTGCCATGTCTGTGGCAGCACAGGATTGTGAGATAAGCCTTACAATAGCTAAAGCTGCCCAGAAAGAGGAACTTCCATCTCAGGTACAAGAGATTTTAGGAAATCGTTTAGCTGCGGCAGTGGCCGCTCAGGGGGGTGTTGCCAATTCCAATTTTACACCATTCTTTATCACAGCTAAGGCCAATACTTTATATAAGGAAACATTGTCCGGTCCTCCTGTCAGTACAGCGCTTACTGTTCAATTGACTTTGTATATAGGAGATGCAGTAGGGCAGAAAGTATTTTCTACTCTCACTGTGGATGCAAAAGGAGTAGGTACTAATATTAACCGGGCATATATCAATGCTTTCCGTGCAATAAATGGCAAAAACGTGAAAATGCAAGAATTTATACGCGAAGGGAAAGAAAAAATTATCTCTTGGTATAATAGTAATTATAGGCAAATATTGATAAAAGCGCAAAAAAGTGCTTCTATGCATGAGTATGATGCTGCATTGTATTATGTTACCTCCATTCCTGAATGTTGTGTCGGCTATGAGGAAGCTAGTAAACTGATAGACACTTATTATACTCAATATGTGAATTATAATTGTCAATTGATTATGCAATACGCCAGATCCGAATGGGCAAAGTCACCCGATGCGGAAGGTGCTTCAAGGGCTTTTGACTGGTTGGTTTTCATTGAGCCGGGAAGTAGTTGTGAAAGTGAAGCTAAAGCTTTGTATAATGAAATAAAGCAAAAGGTGACTAGTGATTGGGATTTTGAGAATCGTGAGAAATATAAGGATGAAGCGGGGCTGAAAAAGCAGAGGATAGAAGCTGCCAGAGCTATAGGTGTAGCATTTGGTAATGGGCAGCAACCGGTTACTACTAATATTACTTGGCTCCATTAATTCAAGTTCAAATGATTTTAAATAAAAAGAATATGAGAAATAAAAAAGTTATCCTAATTCTATGTCTGCTGGTGCTGGTCGGTGGCTCTGTGCAAGCTCAGAGGTTGAAGGCCGTGCAGAATGAAAAGGGGCGTTATGGCTTTATGACGGAAGACGGGACAGTAGTGATAAAGTATAAATATGATGAAGCTACCCCTTTTAAAGACGGTATCGCTAAAATAGGAAAAGATGGAAAATACAGTCTGATTAATGAAGATGGTGAAATCATTACAAAACGGAAATATACATATATCGGTGAATTTTATAACGGGGTTTGCCCCGTCGCTGAAGGTGGAAATACTAAAAAAGGAGTAATGCTAACAACGGGTGGACTCATAGGCAATAAAGCTAGTAGTAATACAGGTGAAAAATGGGGGTTGATTGATAAGACAGGTAAGGAAATCCTGAAAATTGATTATGAGGCAATGGGAGATTTAAATAAAAAACTGATATATGTCTTGAAAGGCAAGAAGTTCGGGTTCATTGATTCAGCTGGCAATATCATAGTGAAGCCTACTTATAATTTTATAGGCAGTTTCAACGACCAAGGAATCTGTTGGGTTAATATCGGTGGCAAATACGATAAAAAGAACAACATGGTGTCTAAAGGTAAATTCGGGTTAATTAATGAAAATGGGCGGGAAATAATTCCTGCCAAATATGAAGATGTGGGCAACTTCCCTATTTTGCGAGATAAGAAAACTGGAGCTTTGCTTGATGAGGCTGCCTTTTATACTAAGGCAGACCAGTCCGCATTTCCTGCTACCAAGCAGGAGATACAGAGCTTGCTGCTTCCCAAGCCTCATGCTGCTGAGTCCCAGTTGCCTTCATCGAGGGTAGATTATTTTTATTTCATTAATAAGAAATCCCAAGGGTTGGTAGATATCCATGGAAATACTATTATTCCTTTAACTGCCAATCAGGCTATTCTTCCTCCTTCAGACAATATGCTTAGGCTTGCTAAAGTGGAAAAGAAGCAAATAGCTAAAGCTTATTATGATTTGGATGCTGAAGTGATGGTCAGAATACCTTCTTCAGAAAAGGGAAAGTTTGGGGCTTTCAGCCATAATTTAGCTCCGGTTTCATTGGATGATGAATTGTATTTCATAGATAAAAAGGGGAACAAGGTGATTGGTGGCCTGTCAAAGGCTTTCCTGAGCAATGAAGGATACCGGGTGGTACAAAAGGGATCGGCTTTTGGTGCAATTGATTCTACAGGGGCAGTTGTTATTCCTATTGAATATACTAATTCGCTTACCAGTGTGAACAATGGGCGCTTGGGAGTACAAAAAAATGCTTCTTGGTTTTATGTAGATATGAAAGGACAAATCGTATCCGATAAGTATGACCGTATAGGCAATTTTCATCGGGGGTATGCATCCGTATGCCTGAACAAATTATGGGGGGCTATTGATTTGCAGAACCGGGTTGTCGTTCCTTTAGAGTGGCAAGGTGTAGCTCCTATAGTCAATCCGCAATTGATATGGGTGAAAAAGGATAACCTGTATTATCTTTATGATGGGGTGCAAAAGTCTGTTCGTCTGAAGCAGGGATTTGCCAATGTGTCCAACTTTGATAATGAGATGGCTTATGTGATGTCCGATGGAAAGTGGGGGATTATTGATCCGGATGGCAAGATACTGGTGCCTTGCTTGTTCGAAAAAGAAGAGGATATGGTCTTGGCCAAACAATATATGTTAGCGGAAGACAAGAAGAGCTTGACCGAAGTAGAGGCTCTTCGAGTGATTGCACGTTTTGACCCGGATACAAATATGTTTAAGATAACCTCTGTCATTCCAGATAAACATTGGGATTATTAATTATTGAATGTTTGAAAAATGAAAAGATTCATTATAATACAGTTGTTGACGGTGGTATTCGCCGCTCAAATTCAAGCCCAAGGAGACGGCGAAATAAAATATCGTCGCAGTTCTCTTTATAGCATGATGATCAATCACGAAGGAAGAGAATTTGGTGATGAAATAAAGGATGTTTTTCTCAAAATTCCTGTTCCTGATAAATACAATAATCATGATTTAAGTGTAAAAGTAATCTATACTTCTGAAAAGAAATTGGATAAAAACCATGAGGAGATAGATGAATTTATCAGAAATAATGGTATTGCCAGTCGTATGGTAGGACGCTGGTTTAACCGTGATTACATGACAGGGGTCTGTGATGTAGAACTGGTGAAAGAACGAGGGCTGTACAATGCTTCCGAACTGGACAAGGCTTTGGCATCCAAGACTCAACGCGGAAACGCTCTGTTGGAAGATGCCGGTGAGGACTTGATTGGAAATACTTTTCTTATTGTGAATGACATTCGCTATATTGACCGTTCAAAAGGTTCAAGTGTGTGGGGAGGAATTGTCAAAGGGCTGGGTGCGGCAGCGGCCATTTACACCGGTGAGACATCCTATATGGATTTAGGTAATTCTACGGGAGATATAGTTGCATCCTATAAGGGGTTTAAAGTAAATATTGATACTTATCTCTATCAACTGGTTTGGGATGAAGAGACTGCAACAAAATTCTATACTCAATATTATACTGATAAGGATAATAAGGAGAAGGTGAATGCTTTCAATAATAACCGTAAGATGTTCAAGTTGAAGTATGTGGGCAGCCAGCATAGTGATGGAAGTAACACTTCCTTTTTGGGTATTAACTTGGACGAGCCCCAGCAAATGGTGCGAAAGGCATGCCAACGTGCCATTGATGAAAATATAGCGAGTCTGCAAAAGAATTTTGACCAGTTCAAAGTAAATACCCCCTTAATTAGTGTTTCTCCCCTTAAAGCTTATATTGGCTTGAAAGAGGGAGTCACTGAAAAGTCTAGATTTGAAGTGCTGGAAGCTGAATTGAGCAAAGAAGGCAAAATGACTTATAAGCGTGTAGGAGTGATTCAGCCTAAGGAGAATCTGATTTGGGATAATCGTTATATGGCTTCCGAGGAACAGGCTTATGGTTCGGACTTTGGTTTTACCACTTTCCGAAAAGTATCGGGTGGCGATTTTTATCCGGGAATGTTGATTCGTGAAATAAAATAAGTGTTTAAGTTAGCCGGCTTTGTCAACAGAAGTGAAAATTGGTTGCTTGCCAAAAAGATTTGTTGATATGGCTGAATAGTGAAATTCAAAACAAACAGGCGTTTATTCCTCGGAAATGAACGCCTGTTTGTTTTATGTTTTAAATGGTTCTATAGTTCTATACTGCCAGTCTGGAGAGGTGGTGAAAAGTATAACTGGGCTTTTGATGGTTCTTCCGATTCCATATCATATAGAGCTGGAATGTGAAGCCTAAATTTATATATTTTCAAGCTTGTCTTATTGGCATAATTTATTTATTGTATATATAGTCGTTAATTTTAGCTGCTTGGTATCTATTTTAGTGTGTTTAGTGTAAATCTTGACAAATGATAGTTTTTTGAATATAAAAGTTGCAATACATTTGCAAATGTAAACTTATAGAGTCAATTGTTACGAAGTATGGAAAAGACAATTATTGCAGCATTTTAATGCTAATTTCGTTAACATCGTATGCACAGGGTTTAATGTGGAATGCGAAGGCTGCTCAATATGAGCAGCATGTCTAACGTAGAGGAATCTAAAATGCATCCAGGTTTCTATGCAGGAATAGGAGCTGGGTATGTTATTGATGAAACTCGGTCTGTCCGTCCTTCTTTATTGTTCACTATGAAAGGAGTGAAACAAGATTACAAATTTTAATAAAAATACTGCATTATGAAGAAACTGTTTTTTATCATGGCTATGTCCGTATGTGCATTTATGGCACAAGCACAAACTACTTCCGGTATTCGCGTGGGGTTAAATATGACCAGTGCTACAGGGAAGTATAATGATCTTATGGCAGATCAAGATTATAATAATAAAAGCTATATGGGTTACAGTATCCATTATTTTATAGATGTTCCTGTGATTGGCAACTTTAGTATTCAGCCTGCTATTGGACTTTCTATGAAAGGTATCACTTATGAATATGATAAATTTACTACTAAAAAATCGCATCGGGTCGATTTGGATTCTTATAAGAAATATGATGTGACAGAATCTCGCGGCACTAGTGTCACTCAAAAACATAATCTGGGATATTTGGACGTTCCTATTTTATTTGCTTATGCTTTACCTTTGTCAGAATCGTTTAGGGTTCAGTTGGGAGTGGGCCCTTACTTCTCTTATGGGTTGTTTGGTAAGTTTAAATATGAGTCGGATACATATTTGACAGTATCCCCCGACAAATATGGAGAAAATAAACATACCATAACCAAAGATGATTGTCCCTCCTTTGGCAAGAATGATGATGGGGACGATCCTAAAGGTAATATTAACCGTTTTGACTGGGGAATTGCCATACAGGGCAGCATCTATTGGAAGCGCTTGTTTTTGAATGTTGCTTATCAAAAAGGTCTGAAATCGGCTAATATTACTGACGAGAAGAATGAAGGGAAAGATAAATTGGCTCTTTCCAATTTGTCGTTAGGGTTAGGCTTTATATTTTAATTTGTGAACAGACTGCAGGAACTGTTGGAAAATAGAAAGATAGAGGGGCTTCAGAAATTTGATGAAACTCGTGCATCCTTTCTTGCTGAAATGAAGAATCTGTCGGGTGAAATGGAGGTTCACTTGGAAACTCATTTTCTTGTTTTTAGAGATAAAGCGGTGTGAATTTGATGTTCCATCGCTTTTCCTATGCTATTGGAATGAGCTCTGATTAGCTTGCCCGATAAGTTATGGAAAAGGGAATTTGGTTTCGGGGTCAGTCATTATAGCAAGCAGGTGGCAGGATATTTTTTTACACGTACATACGTATGTGTAGAAATCTGTTTCCGGTCACAGTCCCGTATCGTTCCGAAAGCCTTTATTCTTTTCGGAAAAAACAAGGATGTTTGCAAAAAAGATGAAGACGTCTGATAAAAAGAACAAGACGTTTCGTTTCAAAGATCTATATCTTCCAACCTTTAGTTTAAGTCTTTCCGGCTATCGGTTTATCCTTCTCCTCCGAAAGGGAAGGATGCTGGGTGTAACGGCAAAACTTGGTACAGGATTTCGTGGAACTTGCTGCAGGATCCGACAGAACTTGTATCAAGATTCTGAATACTTTGGCAAGGAAAGTCGTTGTTTCGAGGCTGCACAAGTTTACCGTGTTCACCGTACAAGCCTATCGTGTTCATTGCACAGGCTTGTCCTGTCTGGTGGACAAACAAAGTAGGTTTGTACCATGTAACAAGGTGGATAAAGTGGTGGCAGTAGGCATTTTTGTACATAAAATAATGTGCTGCCACCACCTCTCTAACTTCCTGTTTATAGGGGTTGCAGGGAATAGGTGACAACAGTGACAGCAGAATTATAAAACTCTGTTGTAGGAAAAAGTGAGACAATTGGAGACGATCCCTCTGTACAACGTACATTATCTTTTATTTTCTTTCCCCGGATAATTAGGTCCATAAAGCATGGTCTTCTCCTTGACCACCAATCGACCGTCCTTCACGAACTCTTCGCCGCGTTCACTTAAATGACGGATCATTTCATTACGCATTTCCGTCAGCTGCTTCCTGTATTTTTTGTCATTGACGGCATTGTGCAATTCCTGAGGGTCTTGGGTTAAGTCGAATAACTCTTCGGTACCGGTGTGGATACGCCATATATATTTTATTTTGCCGTCAGTCAGTGCGCACCAATAGTTGTCATCACTGTAACAGGTGGCATGTTCTAGATCCAGATACTTGCGCCAGGTTGTTTCCATGCCTTTGGCAAGTGGCAACAAAGAACGGCCGTCCATGTCAGTGGGGATGGTCACATCGGCTGCATCAAGGAAAGTGGGAAGAATATCACGTAACTCTACAGGAGCGTCTGTTTTTCCCGGTGTAACGTGGTCGACGGAAGGCCATTTCACGATGTATGGCACATGAGTGGAGCCCTCGTATGGATAAGTCTTTCTCCAGTGATAATGGTCGCCCATCATATCGCCATGATCGGAAATGAAAACGATTAATGCGTCATTATACATATCCTTTTCTTTCAATGTTTGGATAATTCTGCCTATCTGTTCGTCAATGAAAGTGATGTTGGCATAATAATGACGTCTGGAATTGCGTGCATATTCATTGCCAAAATTACCGTATGGAGCATCTTGTGCCGTCTTTTCAGGATTTAGTTTTTTTGCGTATTTGCCACACCAGTCTCCGATAGCAGGATCGGGTATTAGGGCATCCTTATACATGTCCAGATATCTTTGTGGTGGATCATACGGACTGTGCGGACGGGCAAAAGAAACTTTCAGAAATAACGGTTTGTTGGTCGGATCGTAGTTGCTGATAAGTTCACAGGCCATTTCTCCTGTCCAATAGGTAGGATGGAGGTTTTCGGGCAATTTATAGATACTTGCCGTATGGTCGTTCCAGCCTATACCGGTGGCGTCAGGATTCTTTCCGGGAGCTTTTGTTTGGAACCATTGGCGGTAATCACTGGTGAAGTTCTCGTCTTCCACGCGTCCGCTTTCATCTAGCAGAGTGCCTTCGAAACCATGTTTTACCCGTTGGGGATGCCAGTGCATTTTCCCGATTCCAAAAGTATAATAACCAGCGTCTTTTAGCATCTGTGGCATTTCGTATTTATATTCGGGAGATACTTTTCCATATCCCAACAAGCCATGATGCCAAGGAGAAAGTCCGGTCAGCAGACCAGCACGTGCCGGAGTGCTGCTTGGACAAGAAGAATAACCATTCATAAATAATGTTCCCTCGGCAGCTAGTGCGTCTAGGTTAGGGGAGATAACAGCATCGTTTCCCATACAGCCTATGGCATCGGCTCGCTGTTGGTCTGTCATTATCAGTATGATATGAGGATGGTTTTGTGCGTATGCAAAAGAGGAGCACAGTCCGGCTGTGACAGCCAATGTGTATTTCAGGTTGGTTAGAGTATTCATGTTTATAGGTTTTTCATAATGTTATGTGGCAAAGGTAGGAAATTTTTGGTAACCTTAAGCCATAAATAGTGATGGTAAAAGTAGAAATATTTGAAATTGAGGTCTTATTTTGTGCATACGTATGCGTGGCCTCATATATACTAATGGTAGAAAAAGGTTATAAAAAAGGCTTATTCTTCATGAACAAGCCTTTTTTATATGCATGTATTAGAAATTATTCACTCCAATTCATTGCTTCCATACGTTTGTAAGAAGCATAACGTTTCTTGGCCATTTCTTCGCAAGCAGCAAACAGATCAGCAGCTTCAGCAGGATACTGCTTCATTACAGAGGCAAAACGAACTTCGTTCTTCAAGAAATCCTGGAAACCTTCCCATTTCGGTTCTTTAGAGTCAAGCATGAATGGATTCTTGCCTTCTTCTTCCAAAGCAGGGTTGAAACGCCATAAGTGCCAGTAACCGCATTCTACAGCCTTAGCCTCTTCAGCCTGGCTCTTACCCATACCTGCCTTCAAACCGTGGTTGATACACGGAGCGTAAGCGATAACCAATGACGGACCGGGATAAGCTTCTGCTTCACGGATAGCTTTCAAAGTCTGAGCTTGGTCAGCACCCATAGCAATCTGGGCAACATATACATAACCGTAAGTAGTAGCGATCATACCAAGGTCTTTCTTACGTACACGCTTACCTGAAGCGGCAAACTTAGCGATAGCACCCAGCGGAGTAGCCTTAGATGACTGACCACCAGTATTAGAGTAAACTTCAGTATCCAATACCAAAATATTTACATCTTCGCCGGAAGCAATCACATGGTCCAAACCACCGTAACCGATATCGTAAGAAGCACCGTCACCACCGATAATCCATTGGCTCTTCTTAACCAAATAGTTCTTGAATTCTGCAATGGTAGCGCAGTTCTTACATTTATCTTTAGCAGCTTCCACCATTGGAATGATCTTTTCGGCAGCGGCTTTGCTCTTGTCTGCATCGTCCTTACCATCAATCCATTCCTGGAATGCTTCTTTGTATTCTGCTGGACAAGTATCACTGGCGATAGCATCCTTCATAGCAGCTTCGATACGTGCACGAAGTTTCTTGTCAGCCAAAGTCATACCTAAACCGAATTCGCAGAAATCTTCGAACAATGAGTTAGCCCAAGCAGGACCTTGACCCTTTTCGTTCTTAGTATAAGGAGTTGAAGGAACAGAACCAGAGTAGATAGAAGAACATCCGGTAGCGTTAGCAACCATTTCACGGTCACCGAATAACTGGGAAATCAGTTTCACATATGGAGTTTCACCACAACCTGAACAAGCTCCAGAGAATTCGAACAACGGAGTAGCGAACTGAGAGTTCTTCACATTGGCTTTGATATCTACTAAATGTTGTTTGCTCTTCACGTTCTTAGCGCAGTATTCCCAATTGGCTGCTTGAGACAACTGGCTTTCCAAATGTTTCATTGTAAGAGCCTTGCCTCCCTTCTTCGGATTGCCCGGACAAACATCAGCACAGTTACCACAACCCAGACAGTCAAGCACGTCAACCTGGATACGGAATGTCATTCCGTCAAATTGTTTACCTACAGCTTTCAATGTCTCGAAGTCTGCACCCTTCTGTTCTTCAGCGTCAAGTACGAACGGACGGATGGAAGCATGAGGACAAACATATGCACACTTGTTACACTGGATACAGTTTTCAGCATTCCATTCAGGTACGAATGCAGCTACACCACGTTTTTCGTATTGAGCAGTACCTTGTTCCCAAGTACCGTCTTCGATGCCTTTGAATGCAGATACCGGCAACAAGTCACCATCCTGAGCGTTGATAGGACGAACTACTTCGTTGATGAATGCAGGGTCATTGTTAGCAGCAGGAGCTTCAACTTCCAGATTAGCCCAAGCCGGATCAACAGCCAATTGTTTGTATTCGCCACCACGGTCTACGGCAGCATAGTTCTTGTTCACCACGTCTTCGCCCTTCTTGCCATAAGACTTAACGATGAATTTCTTCATCTGTTCTACAGCCAAGTCAACAGGAATAACGCCTGTGATACGGAAGAATGCTGATTGCAGGATGGTATTGGTACGGTTGCCCAAACCGATTTCCTGAGCAATCTGAGTTGCATTGATATAGTAAACAGTAATGTTGTTTTGTGCGAAATATTTCTTAACCTTGTTCGGTAAGTTCTTGGCCAGTTCTTCACCTTCCCAAATAGTGTTCAACAAGAAAGAACCGTTCTTACGTAAACCACGAGTTACATCGTACATGTGCAAATAAGCTTGTACGTGGCAAGCTACGAAGTTCGGAGTATTTACTAAATAAGTAGAACGGATAGGAGTATCGCCGAAACGGAGGTGAGAGCAAGTGAAACCACCAGATTTCTTAGAGTCGTATGAGAAATAAGCCTGACAGTGCTTGTCGGTGTTGTCACCGATAATTTTCACTGAGTTCTTGTTAGCACCTACAGTACCGTCAGCACCTAATCCGTAGAATTTAGCTTCAAACATACCTTCGCCGCCTAATGCGATTTCTTCTTCTTGAGGAAGAGAAGTGAAAGTTACATCGTCTACGATACCCACAGTGAAGTGGTTTTTCGGCATTGGCAGAGCCAAATTCTTGAATATAGCGATGATTTGAGCAGGAGTAGTGTCTTTAGAACCTAAACCGTAACGTCCACCTACGATAACCGGAGCGTTTTCTGTTCCATAGAAGCAGTCTTTAACATCCAGATACAAAGGTTCGCCGTTTGCTCCCGGTTCTTTAGTACGGTCAAGAACTGCGATAGTCTTGGCAGTCTTAGGTACAGCAGCCAAGAAATGTTTAGCAGAGAACGGACGGTATAAGTGTACAGAAACCAAACCTACTTTTTCACCTTTGCTCATCAAGTAGTCGATAGCTTCGCGGGCAGCTTCTGTAACAGAACCCATTGCGATAATTACGCGTTCAGCGTCTTCAGCACCATAGTAATCGAACAAACCATGAGGGCGGCCTGTGATTTTGCTGATTTCGTTCATGTATTCTTCTACGATAGCCGGAACTGCTTCATAGAAGTTATTGCAAGATTCTCTGTGCTGGAAGAAGTGGTCGGGGTTTTCAGCCATACCGCGTGCAACAGGGTTGTTAGGATTCAACGCGCGTTGACGGAATTCTGCCAAAGCCTGTTGATCAATCAGACCTGCCAGATCTTCATTCTCCAGCATTTCAATTTTTTGGATTTCGTGAGAAGTACGGAAACCATCGAAGAAGTTGACGAATGGCACGCGAGATTTGATAGTAGCAAGATGAGCTACAGCAGCCATATCCATAACTTCTTGTACAGAACCTTCGCACAACATGGCGAAACCTGTTTGGCGGCAAGACATGACGTCCTGATGGTCACCAAAGATACACAATGCGTGTGAAGCCAATGTACGAGCCGATACGTGGAATACGCAAGGCAGGAATTCACCGGCAATTTTGTACATGTTAGGGATCATCAGCAACAGACCCTGAGATGCAGTGTAAGTGGTAGTCAACGCACCTGCCTGAAGAGAACCATGAACAGCACCTGCTGCACCGCCTTCTGACTGCATTTCTTGTACCAAAACTGTTTCGCCGAAGATGTTTTTACGACCTGCGGCAGCCCATTCGTCTACGTATTCAGCCATAGTAGACGACGGAGTGATGGGATAGATAGCAGCTACTTCAGAGAACATATATGAGATATGTGCTGCTGCCTGGTTACCATCACAAGTGATGAATTTTTTTTGTTTAGTCATACAATTACTAATTATTAGGTAATAAAATCTATTCTCTATCTCTTAATATAAAAAGCCGAAAAGCCATAATGGGATCATATTTCCGTGTCCTAATTCCAATTTGTGTAGGGCATAATACACGTTTGGATTATTTTTGAACTTGCACCCTTCTGCGCAAATACGGAAATGCAGTCCGTTGTCTACCATAAATGAAGTGCCTTTATCGCCTTTATATAGTTTATGGTCCTTATACAGGGTATTCATGAAAAATGTATCCAGTACATCCTGTTCTTCGACCTTTACCGGATAAATGGAGTACATCAGGTTGGTGTTGTGCATCATCAGTTTGGAAGGTTTCTTGGGAAATTCCTCTCCCTTGGGATAAACCATATTGATAAGACGCGCATCTGCCAGATACTTAATGTAATTCATCACCGTGGCACGTGAAGTTTGAATCTCCGTGGCCAGCTGGCTGACGTTCGGAGCAACGGGTCCGTCCACAGCTAGCAAATATAGTAATTTTTTTATCTTTGAAAGATATTTCAGCTCAATTTGTTTGATAAGAAGTATATCTACTTCTATCATCATATTCATGGTTTTTAGCAGATTCTCCGAAAAGTTACGTTTTTCCAGGAAGAATGGGTAGAAACCGTGATGCAGATAGTCTTGAAAATAATCCAAGGGCTTCACGTTGCGCAGGATGGTTTTCGCTATCTGTTCGTGATTCTCCAAAATTTCTTGTAAGGTATAGGCACGGAAACAATTACCGCTTTGCAGATTCAGGTATTCGCGGAATGAGAAACCTCTCAGATAGTATACCTTGACAATGCCGCTCAGTTCTGGATTTTCTTCTTTCAGTCGCATCACAGATGATCCGGTGAATATAATCTTCAGAGTAGGAAACATTTCATAGCAAGCACGCAGGTCGTGGCTCCATTCGGGATACTTAAACACTTGGTCTATCAACAAAACTTTTCCTCCTCGTTTTACGAATTCTGCGGCAAACTCCACTAATGTATATTTAGAGAAGTAAAAGTTATTCATGTTGATGAACAGACATGAGTGATCCGTTCCGAACTTTTCTTTTGCATATTGCAGGAGGAAAGTCGTTTTCCCTACGCCACGAGTACCCTTGATACCGATCAGTCTGTCATTCCAGTCTATCTCGTCCATCAAGTCCCGGCGAACAGGAGCATTTGTATGTTCCACCAGATAACTGTGTGTTCTGTAAAAGGTTTCCATGGTTGCTTTTTTATCGGTTGCAAATATAGCAATACTAATTCAAATTGCAAACTGGAGATAGCAAAATATTATTTTTTTTTCTACTAAAAGACGGACAAGAGAAATGGTTTGTACTCTAAAACATTTATCTTTGTGTCCGGAAATGGAAGCGCTTTATTTATTCAATCCGGAAAATGATATGGCATTGGCTTGTGGTGATCCTTATTATATGGCACCTGCCAGTGCACGACGAATGGCGGCCGAGCTATCCATGTTGCCTGCATGGTATGCAGAAGAGGGAGGAACTGTGTGGCTGGATTCTGCTCAGCGTATGAAAACAATGGAAAGACAATCTTTTTTGCCGCTTTCGGTCAATTGGACTTCAGAATTCCTCCCCATTTATAATAAGGTGATTCCTTGGGGATGGAATCCGTCTTTGGTGCGTCGTTTGCAGGAAGCTGGATTTCCTGATACAGCATATCCTTCAGTAGAGCGTATGAAGCGTATCCGTCAAATATCCGGACGTCAGACGGCTGTAAAAGTGTTACGCCGCCTATGTAGACATATAGGTGGGAATATTCCCATATTGGGGGAGGCTTTTGTATTGTCATCAACAGAGGAAGTGAAGGCTTTTGTGTTGTCTCATTCTCGTGCTTTGTTAAAAGCGCCATGGTCTGGTAGTGGGAGAGGGATACAATATGTTTCAGGTAGTTTTACCATCCCTCTGGAAGGGTGGATTCGACACATACTTACCACTCAGCATGAGGTGATAGGAGAACCTTTTTATGATAAGCTTTTGGATTTTGCCATGGAGTTTTTTGCAGACGAGTGGGAACAGGTACATTTTATAGGGTATTCCTTATTTGAAACGGATAAGAGAGGTGTTTATAAAGAAAACTTGTTGGCGGCGGATCGGGTTATTGAAGCGAGGATATCCACTTATGTTTCTGCGGAAATCTTACATCAGGTTGGGAGGGCGTTACAGGTAGAGTTGGCAGAGGTGATAAAAGGGAGTTACGAAGGCTATCTGGGGGTGGATATGATGATATGCCGTACCCAAAATAGCGGGTATGCCATTCATCCGTGTGTGGAAATAAATCTTCGTATGAATATGGGAGTGGTAGCACGCTTGATATATGATAACTATGTGTGTGATGGCGTGCAGGGACGATATGTTATAGAATATTATGCAAAGCCTGGTGAGGCATGGCATTCTCATCTTGCGCTTCAAGAAAAGTATCCTTTATATCTGGAGAATGGAAAAGTGAAGTCGGGTTATTTGTCACTTACACCGGTAGAGAACAATACGTCCTATCAGGCATATATCTTAATTTGATTTTCCGGATAAAGGAAGATACAGAAAAGAGGGGATGGTTACCATCCACCCCCTAATGCTTTATACAATTTTACTAATGTAATCTGTTTGTCTCTTATTGCATTGCTTAATCCTATTTGTGCGTCGAAATAGCTACGTTGTGCATCCAATACATCTAGATAGCCTATTACTCCATTGATGTATTGCAATTGGGCCAGTTCCATTGTTGCTTTAGAGGAACGTTCCAGTTGCAGGCGCGATTCGTAGATATCTTTTATCTTATTGAAGTCCACAATGGCATTGCGGGCCTCTTTGAATGCAGTCAGCACTGATTTTTCATAGCTGTAGCATTCCTGTTCGTATGCGGCTTTCTTAGCCTTTAGGGTTGCTCTGTATTTTCCCATGGCGAAGAGAGGAGTTAGAAGATTGCCACTGATATAATGAATGGGCGATTTGAAGAAATCAGAGAATTCTTCACTTTCTACGCCATATTGTGCTGTGAGGCTAAGTCGTGGGAACATATTGGTATAGGCAATACCTACACTGGCATTGGCTGCTATTAATTTCTGTTCTGCTTCACGTACATCGGGACGACGTTCCAGCAGAGTGGAGGGTAGACCTACTGGTAATGTTTCAGGTAGTTTTACTTCTTCGGGTAGAATGGAACGCTGTATGCGGTGCGGGTATTCGCCTGCTAAAAATGCAATATCATTTTCTTTCAATGAAATTTTCCTTTCTAGTTCAGGAACTAAAGTTGCGGTACGTGCATACTCCACTTGTGCCTGTTGATAAGAAGTTTCTGAAGTTAGTCCTCCTTCAAAACGAAGTTTTGCCAAGCGTACTCCTTCTTTACGGGCATAGAGTGTTTGACGAACAATGTTCAGCTCATTGTCTAATGCGACCAATTCAAAATAGGCTTGTGCCACTTCGGACACAATACTCATTTTCAAGGCACGTTGCGCCTCGATGCTTCCCAGGAATTGTGCTATGCTTTTGTCTTTTGCCCAACGCAGGTTACCCCATAGGTCTAATTCCCAAGTTACGGTAAGTTTACCACCCAGTTCGGGGTCATTTTTATAGTTGTTACCACCATAATTACTTCCTTCTTTTTGAGCATAAGCGCCTCCGTTCAGTTGGGGGAAAAGGTTGGCAAAGTCTATGCGCTTCATTGCGGCAAGTTCTTTTACACGTGCCGCAGCAATTTTCATGTCTTTGTTGTTATCCAACGTTTTTTCTATCAAGCTTTGCAAGGTTGTGTCCGTATAGATTTCCCACCACTGCATATCGGCAATAGATAATGTATCCTGTTGTCGTAGCGTATCTAATTGTTGGGGCAGATGCAAGTCGGGACGTGTGTAGTGCTTACCTAATTGGCAAGAAGTCAGCAAAGTCATTCCTGATACGGCTATATATAATAATGTATGTTTCATCATTTCTTTCGTCTTTTTATATCCTTATTTTTGTTTCATTTTCGCTTTCATCTTGTATATCAGTACAAAGAAGAAAGGTACTAACAAAATTCCCACAGTTACAGCAAAGATCATTCCGAAGAATACACCTGTACCAATAGCTTGACGGCTGGCTGAACCTGGCCCGCTGGCGATAACCATAGGTAACATACCTAAGATGAATGCCAATGAAGTCATCAAAATAGGTCGAAAGCGGAGTTGTGAAGCATGGAGTGCAGCTTGTACCACATCTATTCCTCTGTCCACTTGTTCTTTGGCAAACTCTACAATAAGAATTGCATTTTTGGCGGCCAGTCCTACCAACATCACCAATCCGATCTGGAAATAGACATCATTCTCCAACCCACAGCCCCATACACCTAGATAGGCACCTAATGCGGCTACAGGTAAAGAGAGTAATACTGCAACCGGTACCATCCAGCTTTCGTATAAGGCAGCAAGGAACAAAAACACGAACATGAACACTAATGCCAGCACCATACCGGTCTGTCCACCTGCTTGTTTTTCCTGGAAAGATAGTCCGCTCCATTCTACACCGATATTTTCCGGTAGGTGTTCGCGGGCTATTTGTTCGATAATTTCCATGGCCTGTCCTGAACTGTAACCATCTGCGGCCTCACCGCGAATCACAGAACTGTTGAACATATTAAAACGTTTGATGCTGCCCGGACCTGTGGTATACGAAGTGGTACCCAACGAGGTGAGCGGTATCATGGCATTGTCTGTACCCCGTACAAAAAACAGGTTGATATTCTCCTTATGTTCCCGGTAGGGTGCTTCTGCTTGAATATATACACGGTAGATACGATTAAACATATTGAAATCGTTTACATATACCGAACCTGTATAAGCTTTCATGGTCGAGAATACATCTGCTAAAGGTACTCCTGCGAATTTTACTTTGTCACGGTCTACATCGAAATAAAGTTGGGGGATGTCCGCTTGTAAAGCCGAGGATAAACCTGATAATTCCTTACGTTTTGATGCATAATACATCAATGTATCCGTAGCTTGTACCAAATTTTCAAAAGTGGCATCTCCACGTGCTTCCAGTTGCATCTCGAAACCACCCGAACTGCCCAATCCCGGAATAACGGGAGGGGTGGAAAGATATACCTTGCATTCGGGGTATTGCGACATGTCTTTTTTTACCTGTGCCATAATATCGTCAATAGTTTGCGAGTCACGTTCCTCCCAAGGTTTTAAGATGATAGTCAGTTCACTTCGTGCCTGACTGGTCCCTACACGCGGACTGCTTCCTGCCACGCTTTGTACATATTCCACTGCCGGATTTTCCATCAGGTATTCCACAGCACGTTCCGTCACGATACGTGTACGTTCCAACGTTGCACCTTCGGGCAGTTCCAACTCTATTTTAAAATATCCTTGGTCTTCGATGGGGAGGAAGCTGGTGGGAATAATGCGATGGATTAACAGGATGGCGATCAATACCATGCCGAATGTGCTCAGTACCCGACGCGGGTGTTTCACAATGTGTTTGATAAGCCCTACATATTTATGATTGCCGATAGCCAGCCACTCATTGATACGGCGGAATACGATATTCTTTTTCTTGTTCGGATCTTCCGGTTTCAGAATAAGTGAACACATGACTGGACTCAGTGTCAAAGCTACTACCGTAGACAGTAATACAGATACTACGATGGTTACCGTAAACTGGCGATAAAGTTGTCCGGTAATTCCACCTAGAAAACTTACGGGAACAAATACTGCTGCCAGTACCAAAGAAGTGGCGATAATGGCTCCTGTAAGTCCTTCCATAGCTTTCTTGGTAGCTTGGTAGGGAGATAGTTTCTCCTCTTCCATGATACGCTCCACATTCTCTACTACCACGATAGCATCGTCCACCACAATACCGATGGCAAGTACCAACCCCAACAGGGTCAGGATATTAAGCGAGAATCCGAAAATCAACATAAATCCAAAAGTTCCAATCAGTGAGATAGGTACGGCAACTAGTGGGATAACTGTTGCACGCCAGCTTTGGAGTGAAAGGTATACTACGATGATAACCAGTATCAGGGCTTCAAACAGTGTTTTGTACACTTCATGAATGGATTCCGAAATATACGTAGTCATATCGAAAGGTATCTCGTAACTCATTCCTTCGGGAAAATTCTTGCTGATTTCCTCCATAGCTTCTTTCACGCTTTTTGCTACTTCCATAGCGTTGGCTCCTGGTAACATATAGATGGCCAATACCGCTGCATTTTCTTTGTTAATGGCACTCTCGGTATTGTATGATTGTGCTTCGAGTGAGATGCGGGCCACATCACGCAAACGGATGATGGAACCATCGGCATTAGCACGGACTACGATTTCCTCAAACTGGCTTACGGTAGATAGACGTCCCTGAGTAGTGATGGGAATGGTTACGTCTAATCCTTGTACGGGTTGTTGTCCCAGTACACCGGCTGCTGATTCCCGATTTTGGTCTTTCAGTGCATTCTGCAGATCGGCTACGGTCAGACCGAAATTGGCCAGTTTGTCGGGCTGTACCCAAATTTGCATGGCGTAATATCGGCTTCCGATGTTTGAAACACGTCCTACGCCAGGGATACGGCGGATTAGGTCCAGCACATTCAGAGTGGCAAAGTTGCTAAGGTATATTTCATCGAACTTCGGGTCGGTAGAGGTAAGGCATAGGGTCAGCAATTGACTGGCAGCCTGTTTCTCTACCGAAATACCATTTTGTATAACTTCTGCTGGAAGACGTGATTCTGCTAACTTGATACGGTTCTGTATTTCCACTGCCGCTAGATCGGGATCTGCCGAGATATCAAAAGTGACGGTGGCTGAAAAACCTCCCGAATTGGAACTGTTTGATTCCATGTAAAGCATTCCTGGAGTACCGTTCAATTCCTGTTCTATAGGAGTGGCTACCGCTTGTGATACTGTCAGGGCACTGGCACCCGGATAGGATGCGCTGATTTTCACTACCGGCGGAGTAATCTGCGGATATTGGTCAATGGGTAGCATCGTGAGACCGATGATACCGACAATGACTATTAATATGGAGATGACAGCTGAAAATACCGGTCTGTCTATAAAGAAACTAACTTTCATAATGTCTATTGTTTTTTTGAATGCGTAAATTTTCCTCCATAGGGGAATTCGTATTCGGGAGTGAAATTATCCGATCGTATCTTCTTCCTCCGTTTTTTTGTCCTCTACGGCAGGACTTACTTTTACTTTCATGCCTGGATTCAGCTTGTGGTATCCTTCTATGACAATGTCTTCTCCGGGGGCCAAGCCTCTTTCCACCACTACTTGATTCTGGAATTCAGGTCCTAATTCAATGAAACGTCTCTCTACTGTAGAATCTTTGCGCATTACATAAATATAGGCGCCACCTTTTTCTATGATAACGGACTTTAACGGGACTACCGTAGCACTCTCTCTGACATCCAATAATAGTTTTACTTTGGTGAACTGCCCAGGAAGTAATACCCGTTCTGGATTCGGCATTTCGGCACGTACGGAGAATGTACCTGTGCGTGGATCAACTTGCGGTTCGGCAAAGTCTACCAGTCCTTTGTATGGATAAATAGTATTGTCTGCTAGAGTAATGGAAACATTGGGTTGCCAAGAGCGGGTAGAGTCTTTTTGACCTAAGTTCACATTACGTTCTTTACTTTTCAGATAGTCTAGAGCAGTCATGCTGAAATCCACTAATACAGTATCACTTTTTACTATGGTAGCAAGCAATGATTTGCCACCCGGACCGACTAATGTTCCTAAATCTACGTGACGTTCACTGATATGCCCTGCTAATGGAGAACGAACTATAGTATAACCTAGTTCCAGTTCTGCTTGATCAAGATCGGCACTACTCATAGCTACCGACGCTTCTGCTGTTTCATATGCAGCAGTAGCATTGTCCAAGTCCAACTGGCTGGCAGCGTTTTGTTCATATAGCGGACGGATACGTTCTAAGTCGCGTTTTGCTTTTTGTGCTTGTGCCTCATCCTTTTTCAATTGGGCGCGCGCTTTGTCAGCTTTGGCCCGATATTGATCTTGATTGATAACAAACAGCACTTGATTTTTAGTGACATATGTACCTTCTGCGAAAAGCATTTGTTCTAAATATCCCTCTACTCGGGCACGTACTTCAACGAATTGCTGTGCACGTACGCGTCCTACATATTCACCATATATTTCCACATCGTCTTGCGTTGCTGGTGCTATGGCAACTACTGGAAGTTCCGGCATCTTTGCCGGTTGATGGGAAACAATCAGGTAAATCCCGATAACTAGTCCAATACCTATTACTACAAGCGCTGTTCTTTTCTTTTTTAGCGCAATTTCTTTGTGTGTAAAAAATAGTTTCATACTTTAGTTTTGTTATTGTTTAAGATGCCATCAGTAGAAATACAAGCAGCGTGCCAAACTATTGTAAATAGTCTTTCCTATTCATAATCAGTGCTTTATTTCTGTCTTTTGTTGATAGGGAAAGTGTGGAAAATAGGCAACAGCTGTAGAATAATTCCACAGTAGGCGTAATTAAATTTAGTAGAGGATTATCGATTTGGATGCAAAAATAGTAAAATAGTGGGTAATTTTAAAATATTTATTCATTATTCATTATGATGAGGACGATGTTGTAGTGTTAGCAGATATGTATGCAATTTAAATTTTGCTTGAGATCGTCGTATCTGCAACCTTATTGTTTTGAAAACACGCCCCCTTTCATTTTGAAAAGGGTAGTGTTTCCCTTTTTTTTATGACTTCATATAATATCTGTTTGTTTATCAATAGTTTATAATGTTGTTTTTCATTTTGGCATAGTATTCGCTATATACTTGTCAAATATAAAAGGTATAAAAAGATGGGAGAATTTTATAATCCAGATAAATTATATAAAGGTGGAAGCCGAAATAATAGCTTGATAAATAAAAAAATGATATTCCGTGTATTGGGAGTATTACTTTTTATTGAATCTGCTATGTTTCTGCTTTGTGCGGCTATTTCCTTATGTTACGGCGAGCAAGATTATCAATATTTTCTATATACCATTCTTTTGAATACATTGGTCGGTGGAGTTTTGCTAATTTGTAGTAGAGGTGCTGAGAATCGACTAACACGACGAGATGGGTACTGTATTGTAACTTTTACTTGGTTTTTGTTTACGTTGTTTGGAATGCTACCTTTTTATTTTAGTGGAGGAATCCCTTCAGTGACAGATGCTTTTTTTGAAACCATGTCGGGTTTTACTACTACAGGAGCTACTATATTAGATGATATAGAATCTCTTTCACATGGCCTGTTATTTTGGCGTAGCCTGACACAATGGATAGGTGGCTTGGGTATTGTTTTTTTTACTATTGCTGTGCTTCCTATTTTCGGGGGAGGAACTATACAACTTTTTTCAGCTGAGGCTATCGGAGTGACGCACGACAAAACACATCCTCGGATTGATGTGATGGCTAAGTGGCTGTGGATGATATATGCTATCCTTACAGTTGTAGAAACTATGTTGCTGATGATAGGAGGAATGAGTTTTTTTGACGCGGTATGTCATTCATTCTCTACAACGGCTACAGGTGGTTATTCTACCAAACAAGCTAGTGTAGCTTATTGGAACTCTCCGTTTATAGAATATGTAATAGCGATATTTATGATTCTTTCGGGTATTAATTTCTCTCTCTATTTTATGTGCCTGAAAGGGAAGGGCAAGCGTCTATTTCAGGATGATGAATTCCGTTGGTTTATGAAATCAGTAAGTATTCTGACGCTTGTTATCACGCTTGCCTTAGTTTTTCAGAATCATTATGATTGGGAAAAGGCATTCCGCAGGGCTCTGTTCCAAGTGGCTACGGCACATACGTCATGCGGTTTTGCAACGGATGATTATAACTTGTGGCCATCTTTTACATGGATGCTTCTTATTTTTGCTATGTTGTCGGGTGGATGTACGGGGTCTACTAGTGGGGGAATCAAAAACATGCGCCTTATGATTCTGGCGCGTAATATCAAGAATGAATTCAAACGGATGCTGCATCCTAGGGCTGTATTGCCTGTTCGTGTGAACCGTCAGGTTATATCGCCTTCCATCATTGCTTCAGTGAATACATTCTTTGTATTTTATTTGTTCTGTATTTTGGCCGGATGGATACTGCTGATGTTTTTCGGGGTGGGGATAATTGAAGCGATGAGTACAGTAATTTCTAGCTTAGGCAATGTGGGACCGGGGTTAGGGGCATTCGGTCCTGCTTTTTCGTGGGCGGCGTTGCCCGATGCTGCTAAATGGGTATTGTCGTTCCTTATGTTGATAGGGCGTTTGGAATTGTTTGCTGTGTTGTTGCTTTTCTATTCAGGATTTTGGGAAAGATGATAGTTCTCCGAGAAAAATTGATATGTATCATTTAATTAATGGGTATTCGTTGAAATGAAGTTCTAGAATATGTATTTTTACAAAGGATGGTATATATTTGTGCTCGAATTTACAATACATTCATGTTATGGCAACTTCGAGAGAGATGACTTCGGGACGTCCGTTCCCTTTGATATTGAATTTTGCTTTTCCTTTATTGCTGGGTAATTTACTTCAGCAGACTTATTCCTTGATGGATGCTGCTATTGTGGGTAAGTTTCTTGGAATTAATGCTTTGGCTTCTGTAGGAGCTAGCACTTCGGTGGTGTTTTTGATATTAGGCTTTTGCAATGGCTGTTGTGGTGGTTTCGGTATTCCTGTTGCACAGAAGTTTGGAGCAAGGGATTATGGTATGATGCGGCGTTTTGTGGCAGTTAGTTTACAATTGGCAGCGGTGATGTCTGTGGTAATTGCTATTGTGACTAGTATGTTTTGTTCGGATATTCTTCAGATGATGCAGACCCCGGAGAACATCCTTGAAGATGCTTATTTTTATTTGCTGATTACTTTCATCGGGGTGCCCTGTACCTTTTTCTATAATTTGCTTTCAAGTATTATTCGTGCATTGGGTGATAGCAAGACTCCGTTTTGGTTTTTGCTTTTTTCTACGATATTGAATATTTTGCTTGATCTTTTTTGTATTTTGGTACTTGATTGGGGAGTTGCGGGAGCGGCTTTAGCTACGGTATTCTCACAAGGTGTTTCGGCAGTGTTGTGTTATTTGTATATGATGCGTCACTTTGAGATTCTGAAGGGGACTTCGGCAGAACATAAATTTCGAGGAGCGTTGGCAAAGACTTTATTGTATATAGGTGTGCCGATGGGATTGCAGTTCTCTATTACTGCTATCGGCAGTATTATGTTGCAAAGTGCGAATAATGCGTTGGGTACTGCTTGTGTGGCTGCTTTTACGGCTGCTATGCGTATTAAGATGTTTTGTATGTGTCCACTTGAGAGTCTGGGTATAGCTATGGCTACTTATAGTGGACAGAATTACGGTGCAGGAAAGCCGAAGCGTATCTGGCAGGGAATCAAGGCGAGTGTATTGATGATGACTATTTATAGTGCTTTTATGTTTGGAGTCTTGATGTTGGGAGCGCGTACTTTTGCCTTGTTATTTGTTGACCCTGTGGAATGGGAGATTCTGAAGGATACGGAACTGTTTTTGCATATTTCCGTTTCTTTTTTTCCGGTTTTGGGTTTACTTTGTATCTTGCGTTATTCCATTCAGGGGGCGGGCTTTACCAATTTGGCTATGTTGTCGGGGGTATCCGAAATGATTGCCCGTATAATGGTTAGTCTTTATGCGGTACCAGCATTGGGCTATTTAGCTGTTTGTTTTGGTGACCCTACGGCATGGATATTTGCAGTAATTTTTTTGATTCCCGCATTTATATATGTGTATGGAAGAATAAAACGGATGCCACCTCAGGAATGGTAAAATACTAATTTAGTGTGTGAGGTGCTGAAAATATTTTTTTCGGCACCTACAGATAAATTTTCTGAGCAAAAACTATTAGAAATTACTTTTCTTTTCTACAAAAATTATTTTTTTAGTTATAGGATGAACAAACTCTAAACTTTCAGCATGTAAATAAAGCCTGTCTGCTTTTCGTCCGTAAAGTTCATCTCCTCGTATAGGACAATGTAATCCTTCCGGATGGGCGGCATGTACTCTTAATTGATGTGTCCGTCCTGTTAATGGATAAAAGGCAATAAGTGTTCTTCCTTCTTGTTCGTTTAAAACCCGATACAGTGTGATAGCGGTTTTTCCATGTTCATGATCTACTATTTGTCTGGGCCTGTCAAGAGGATTCATACGGAGGGGGAGTGTTATAGTCCCTTCTTTAGAGGGAATCTTGCCATCCAATAAGGCAATATATCGCTTTTTTATCATTCTATTCTTGAATTGTGCTTGCAGATGCTGATGTACTTTTTTGTTTTTTGCTATCAATAACACACCGGAAGTCGCCATGTCCAATCGGTGGACTATCAGAGGACCTGTGGCATCTGGATAAAGTGTCTTTATATGTTGATAGACAGAGTCGATTTCTCCTTTTCCTGGAACCGAGAGCATTCCTGCTGGTTTGTTGACTACGACTAGGTAATTATCTTCATATACTATCTCTAATGGTATTTCATGATAATGTTTTTTCAACAAGGGGTTTTCTTCCACTTCCAGTCCTTGTAACATATGTTTCAAGATAGGTTCGCATTTCCCTTTACATGCTGGATAGTAGTATCCATGATGTCTTATTTCTGCTTTTGGAGAATCTCCCCACCAGAATTCTGCCATGGCAATAGGTTTTAATTGATGCTTATAGGCATACTGGAGTAATTTGGGAGCAGCACATTCACCGGCTCCGGCTGGAGGAAATTTTTGTATAGTTTGTGCAAAAATACGACATAAATCTTTTGTTTCTCCACGGGCGTTTAGTATCTGAAACTGCTCAAATAGTTTTCGTTGCAAAGTGGCAGAACGTTTTTTTCTTTCTATCTTCATTGTTTCTATTTTTGTGATGAAAGTATCGGCCTCTGCTTGTAATGAAGCGATTTTTTCTTTCCACATTTTTTCCATGCGTTTTAATTCAGCTTTTTGAAACTGGCTTTCGCGTATCATTGCAGCTAATTCCTTTGCGTCGGGAACTCCCGTCTTACGCCGGATTTCTCTGTTTTTTTTAGCGGATTTGAAAAATTCTTTAGCTTCTGTCAATTCCTGCTGGGACTGCATTGTTTCTTTTTCAATTTGTCGGAGCAAATCTATGTAATGGGGATCGTTCTGTGTCTTTTTAATGCGTACATTGATGGCAGATATATGTTCTTCCTCTATTTTGAAGAATCCTTGTGGTTGTAACAAATCATAAATTGGTGGGACGAAGAAAGGATGATGGCTTTTACTAGCCAATGTTCCTGAAAATGCGGCCAAATAACCTATTTTATTCTCGGGTGTTTGTACAATTAGGACGCCAAACATTTTTCCTTGTTGCAATTCTTTTTGCCATTGGGATTGACTTGCCAGATAGACTTGTACTTCTTTAGTCGCTATTATGCAAAGTGGATGAGGGGTATAGTGAAAAGGATAAGTGAACTTATCGGGTAACTTTATAGCGGCAATGGAATTCTTAAAAAAATGTATCATAATTCGTTTAATATAGTTGATAATGATTCGTTCTTCTTGTGAGGTTATTATGCGGGCAAGTCGGAATGGATAATAAAGTTTTTGTTTAATTCCTGTAATACTTCAGTTGACTGCTTTTCAGTCTGTAAGGGGAATATAGAGATACGATTTAAAGTTAGGATAATATCGCGTTGAGATTTGCGAAGTTCTATTATTTTTATAAGCGTTTCTTTCTCTCTTTTTACCATATAATTCCCTTCTATTTTGTTCGTGTCTACATTGCTTTCTATTTTGAAACCGCTAGTTGTTTTTATGACGGTTATTTGTGGCTCTTCTTTTCGAATTGTGATTTGTCTTTCAGGATTTTCGTCCGAAAATACCAAAGGATATCCTACCAGCTGCATAATAGGCTTGGCGCCACTGAAGCGCATACGGCTTTTTTCTTCCCAATCATTAGAAAGTTTTTTAATACATAAAGTTAATGCGTGATCTGTTTCATTCATCTCGGACATACCTTGCTGAAAAGTAGTGAGTGAAATGATACGTCCTTTACTCCATACAATGCCGTCCTTTGATTTTTGTAAGTATGGATTAATGTTGTTGTGTCGGTCTATACGGTAAATAATCCGGCTTTGTGATTCGGAACTTTCTTTTTTTTCTTTGTTTTTGGGTGAGAGTTCTTTGGATTTATCTAAGAGTAATGCAAGAACTCTTTCCCATTCATTCATTTTTTGAAAGGGAGGGAGTAAAGGGGGAAAGCCTATTTCTTGAATCAGACAGTCTGCTTTGCCAATGTAAGGAGAGAAATCTAGAGAGCATTCCAATTGTAATAACTTAAGATGATCGGCGTCAATGAACTGCTGTATTTCATCATTACTTATGTTTAGTTTTATTTTTTTCTGAAGTTGATAATGATGTGTTATAAGCATAATCAGAACTTTGACTAATGGTGAAAATTTGTCGTAATTATAGAGAATATGTTCTATGGCTGATTCCATTTTTTCATTTAAAGCATAAAGGGCAAGTAGTTGGGCAGGCATCATTTCTGATGGAAGATAATCTCTCATAAATAAGTTTCGCAATGTTTTTTTGACTCGATGGTGGAGTCGTTTAGTAAGGCAATGGTATAGAAGAGATTGAGCAATGCGTTGTCAAAGGTTTTAGTATTCATTCCTTTCAATGATTGAGAATAGAGATCAAGAGCTTTGCTGAGATCGCCTCTATATTGGTGATAAATAGCATGGTAATACATACCTTCGGGCATATCAGTAGAAATTTTTTGGGGAATTTCGTTGATGTGTCCGGGTAGGATATATTGGTAAAATGCAAATTCCAATTTATATTTTTCTCGGATTGTCGGTTCTATTTTTTCATTTTCAAAGTATCCGTTTATCATACAGGTTATGTTGGGATGAAGCAACCCTGATGCCCATATATATTTGTATTCGTGAAAAAGAGTGTCGATGATGTATATGGGAATATTTTGAAAAAAAGGCATCCATTCGGGAAAGGTTGGCATATGCATTAATATGTAGCGTAACGGTTCGAAATCAGCGTAAGAAGGGAGTTGACTTTTTAAATTTTTTCCTAGTACATAATCCTGAATGATGATAACCCACTCTTCTTTTCTCCAGTTATTTGAGGGAGAAAGCCGGGAAGAGATGAGGAAAGCTGGTTTTTGAGGACTTTTCTTCATATCTATAAGAAGTTGCAGCTGGATGTCAGCCTTCAACATATAGTGTATGTCTCGTGGCCCTTCTGCTGTTAAAGGGAATATTTTGTTTTCATCTTCTAGTTCTTTCAAAATACTTTCTATTTCTTCCGGAGAGAAATTGAATATTCGGCTTATTTCACGGATTTCATGGTAGAGGGCAAAAGGTTTGATTTTCCATGATAGATATTTCATTATTTGTTCTTTGTGATCAGATTTTGTAATATAATCTTTTTTTCTGTCTAATTTTATTTCCATAGCTACACTTTTATTTTGCGATTTTATATTCTTGGGCAAAGATAGGCATTTTCTTTCCAATAATCTTTTTATGTTGTGCAAATTCACTATGGATGCTATACAACTGATTTTTTTTCTATTTTTGTCGATGATTTATAAGAAAAATTGGGTGTTGGTTTGTTATTTTGGATAAAAAAAGAAAGTAGGCATGAGAAAATTGTTGTGTCCGCAATGCAAAATTGCAGGGTTATACGTTAAAAATGAGAGGAAAGAAAGGTTGTTAGTTTATGTATCGGATGAAGGAGAAGTGGTACCGAGAAATTTGGAAGAGAATATGGAAGGGTTTGATTTAACTATTGTCTATTGTTTGGGGTGTTCGTGGAGTGGCTCTCCAAAAAGACTGGTGAGGAGGTAGGTATGGAAGGAAAACTTAAAATTTCATTTATTGGTGATAGTCACATTGCTTATTGGCCGTTTGAGTCTTATTTTCCCAAATGGGAATGTTACAATTATGGTGTTCCGGGGAAAGGGCTGGATTATGTGGAGATGTTTCATAAGGATGTTTCGGATAGTTATGTGGTTGTTCAATTGGGGACTAATGATATTTATAATCTGAATACAGAAAATATGGATGTTTATGTGGAGAGGTATGTGAAGGCGGTTGGTGCTATTTCTTCTCGTGGTACTTATTTATTCTGTATCTTTCCGCGTAATGATTTTATGGATGGCACAGCAGTGAACTGTTTTATAGCTTTGTTAAATGGAAAAATTAGAGAGAAGATAAAGGAAGAAACTAATGTTGTATATTTAGATGTGTTCGACAAATTGTTATTGAATGATAAATTGAATCCTGATTTGACCATTGATGATTTGCACCTGAATGGAGCTGGATATCGGATATTAGTTTATACCTTGAGAGATCTTTTTTTGACAGATAGATAAAGAGAGTATTTTTATGTTAGTAGGGATGAATGAAAATAATCATTGAATCTAAATATAGAAATAGCGATGAATATTTTATTAGTGAGTAATAATGACATGTGTCGTAGTCGTATGGCACAGAAGATATTATCTTCTTTTGGACATGGTATAAAGATATTTACATCTGGAGTTCTGCCGGGAAGAGTGATACCATCTTCAGTGGTAGGGGTGATGGAACAGAATGGATACGACTGTTCTCGTAAGAAAGCTAGTGATGTGGATATATATTGTCATCAGGCATGGGATTATGTGATTACTCTCTGTGAAGAAGCGAAGGAAGTGGAGGGTGATTTTAATAAGGAAGTGAAAAACTGGAAGCATTTTTCTTTCGATGACCCGTTTCAGCATGTTTATGGGGATGAAACCGAATTGGAATATCGTATTTCCGAACTTTATGAAACGATGTATTGTGAATTATATGAGTTTTATCGGGATGAACTGAGTGAGCAATTATTGCCACGTTGTACTTGTGGGGCTAATACCTATTGTCGATGTGAGTGAACCAGTAGTGTCCCATAGATGTTTGGGCATATTGACGCATCCATTGGGCTTGAAGGTGATCCCTTCTTTTTCCAATAATTCTTTTTGTTTCTGCCAGCCGGGAACTAGTCTTCCTTGGCTGTTTACTACCCGATGGCAAGGAAGATGTTGTTCTTCTGGTGCATGAGATAAAGCTTGTCCTACCATTCGTGAACATTGGGGCTTGCCTATAAGCTGTGCTATTTTTCCGTAAGTAGAAACATTGCCGTAGGGGATTTCTTTTATAATGCTATATACTTCTTTATAAAATTGTGCTCTGTCCATTCTGTTTATTTATGAATGAAATGCTTGATAGTTGTTATGGGATGAAAAAAAAACATTCGTGGACCAGCATACCGCATTACTTCTTGTATTCGTTTCTTCATTTCTGGTTTATAACAATGTATGGGACAGTTGCGGCAAGTCTTTTTTTGTTCACCGAATGTACAATGCTCTAATCTGTTATGTGCATAATGCAATAACTGCTGACAGGTTGGGCAAAGCTCTTTATTGCCTTCCTTGTACCGACAATAAATTCGGATCATTTGTTCTGCGGTACGTTGTTCTCTTTCAATAATTCTCATCTGTAATGAAGTTTTTGTGTGAATAAGGTGCAAATATAGGACTATTTTTTCTTATTTTTGTATTCAATTAGTGTATAACCTTTAAAACAAAGAAATAATGGATAAAGTTGTTGTTAATTCGTACGAGGATTTTGAGAAGCTGCTAGGACGGCAGATTGGTATTTCCGACTATGTGGAAGTGTCGCAAGACCGAATTAATCTTTTTGCAGATGCTACCTTGGATCATCAGTGGATTCATGTAGATACAGAACGTGCTAAAGTGGAAAGTCCTTATCATAGCACTATTGTACATGGTTACCTGACTCTTTCGTTGCTTCCACATATGTGGAACCAGATTATAGAAGTGAATAATCTGAAAATGATGATCAACTATGGTATGGACAAGATGAAATTTGGACAGGCTGTTCTAGCAGGTCAGAGTATTCGTATGGTAGCAAGTCTTCATTCTTTACAGAATCTGCGTGGCGTAGCCAAGGCTGAAATTAAATTTACAATTGAGATAAAAGACCAATCGAAGAAAGCACTTGAAGGCATCGCTATTTTCCTGTATTATTTCAATTGATTTTTTCAAATAATGTCTGAAGGAGAGTTAGGTGTATTTTTATCGTTCTTGGATAAATGTTTTTACCCAAGAACGATTGCTTTGTTTTGATTTTTTTTAGACGCGTATATATCCTTTTGGAGAAGTTAAGGATTAACAAAATTAATAATGAAGCAGAATAGGTATTTAATGATCATCTATAAAATGAAAAACTTATTTTAGGTTGTTTTTCTCTAAATAATAACACAAATGATCATATATTTTGCCATCATAGCTCACTTCGGCTTGATGGAGAATGCCTTCGTATGCAAATCCCATTTTCTCCAAAACACGTTGTGAACGTTTGTTTTGAGGATAACAATTTGCACTGATCAAAGTTAATCCTAGTTTGTTGAAGCCATAGTCCAAGACAGCAGAGGCGGCTTCAAATATATATCCTTTTTCCCATTGGGCTTCGTCTAGCCAATAACCTATCATTCCGGTATTTGAATTCTCTCTCTTAGGGTCTGGTAGAATTCCTATAGCTCCTATCAGAAGCTGGTCTTCCTTTCTAGTGATGGCCCATGTGTTTTTTTGTGGTATAAATATTGTTTGAAGAATTTTCAGAGATTCTTCCAGCGTGTCATGAGGCTTCCAACCAGCATTATTTCCTAGGTTGGGATTCTGGCAACAGTTAAAAACAGCTTCTGTATCATTCTCTGTAAAAGGACGTAAAATAAGTCGCTCAGTTTCTATTACATGATTTCTCACAGGAGGGTATTCCTGCTTTTTTTTGTAAACACACTCTATCCGGTTTCCATCTGGATCTAGTACCACACTTTCAAAATAGCCATCTCCTGAAATGCGAGGTTCACCTACGATATGGTATCCTTTAGTACGTAGCTGTTCCGTTAGTGATAAGATAGCTTCTTGGCTTTCAAAAGAAAAAGCTAGATGAGTCAATCCCAATCTGTTTTCTTCTATCGGAACATTTTGCACGTCAATCCTACTCATCAACTCTAATGTAGCACCACTTTCAAATGAAATGAAGTAAGATTCAAAACCTTTTTGGGAATTAATGTATTTTTCATTACTTGTTCCGTTAAAGTAACGAGTGTAAAATTCCCTTAATTTTTCCAGATGAAATGTCCAAATGGCGATATGATGTATTTTCATGAGTGATTATTTATTCATTATAGATATTTTCTTTAGTTCGTTTTTATTCTAAATAAATCATCTTTTTGGTCATTCCACCATCGATGATGATATTTTGTCCATTGATGAAGTCATTCTCTTCTTGACATAAAAATAAACACATACGTGCTATGTCTTCCGGTTTGCCTACTCGTCTTGATGGATGTTGGGCATGATCTTCTGGGCGTAGCCGTTCGTAATCATTGGTCTGAATCCATCCCGGCGAAATACAGTTTACGGTGATATGAAAGTCGGCAAGGGATAAAGCAAGTGCATGGGTCAGTGAATAGATTCCTCCTTTGGAAGCCGCATAGCTTTCGCTTCCCGGTTCGCTCATTAAATAACGGGTGGAACAGATATTGATAATTCTGCCATACGGGTGATTTTCTGCTTGGGATTTGCGATGTAAAGCTAATGTGCGTGAGGTGATAAATACAGGTCGCAGATTGATGGACAAAATTTTATCAAAATCTTCCACGCTGGTTTCTGTGATGGGAGAAAATTCGCTTATTCCGGCATTGTTGATAATGATGTCCATATCCCCCCACTTTTTAAAAAGTTCGTGCATACAGTTCTCAAGGGATTCTTTATCTCTTACATCGGTATGGTAGAAAATTGCTCCGGTCTCTTTGGCTGTCTGTATTCCTAAATCCTTATTTTTGTCACAAAAGGCGACTTGGTATTGTGAGTTGCAGAAAGCTTTCACAATGTTTTTCCCTATGCCATCGGCACCTCCTGTGATGAATGCTTTTCTAGGAAGTTTGATTGTATTGTCTGTCAGGTCCTTTGGTTGAAGCTTGACGGAAATCGTTTTCTTCTTTCCTTGTTTACATTTTTTTTCCCATGCAGCCTTTCGGGCTTCATATTGTTCGTATTGTCTTTCTATATAATTGTCTGCCATAAGTTTTGAAATATATTTATCGGAATGTTATTCTATTGTTTACCATAAAATTAACAGCTCCATATATTATTATTCCAATAAATTGTGCTGTAAATTCTTTGATTCCTATTGCTTCTATCATCAGTATCACAAAAAGAAGTTGTATGCCATAGGCAATACCGAAAGCGGTACAAAAGAGCATTATTTGTTGCCAAAGACTGTTTTGGGGATTGCTGGAAGGAAAAATCCAATATTTGCTCCATATAAAATTATGGGTTTGAGCGATGAGATATGCCATAATATTTGCTACTATATATTTTCCTTTGAATGAGAAGTAACTCATCACAATCCATATCACTAACATGGTAATAAGATAATTTAAGGTTCCTATTGTAGCAAAACGAACTAAACGTACTGATGCTTTCATCCTCTTTTTATTGGTTTGTTTTATATGGTGAATTTAGATGCAAAATTACAATAAATCTCTGGAATAACCTCGAAAAACGGGAGAAATGACGCTAAACGACTTAATATCAGAATCGTTACAGTGTCAAATGATGACAAGCCGAAAAATCGGAAAACGCAAAGAAAAGCGGATTTAAGAAGAAGAATGGTTTGCAAATCATTACCCGTGAAAGAGTAAGATTTAACATATGAGAGATGCTATTGCACCGTTTGTCACCGATTTGCGTATCAAGGTCTAACTCGTTGATATTTAACTTTGCAAACAAAAAAACGAGTATGGCAAGAAGTACATTCAAAGTGCTGTTCTACGTGAACGGCAGCAAGGAGAAAGACGGTATTGTCCCCATCATGGGACGAGTGACAATCAACAGTACTGTGGCGCAGTTCAGTTGTAAGCAGACCATCCCGAAAACCCTTTGGGATGCGAAAGGCAACCGAGCCAAAGGCAAGAGTGCCGAAGCACGGAACATCAATCTTGCTTTGGATAACATCAAAGCGCAAATCATCAAGCACTATCAGCGCATATCCGACCGAGAGGCATACGTAACAGCTGAAATGGTGCGCAATGCCTACCAAGGGATAGGGAGCGAGTATGAGACACTGATAAAGGCTTTTGACAAGGATTGCGCCAACTTCCTGAAACGTGTCGGCAAAGACCGCAGCATCGGCACATACAAGGTAATGGTAAGGGCAAGGAACTATGTTGCAGCCTTTATCAAGTCATTCTACAGACGGACGGATATGTCCATGCTGGAACTTACGCCCGACTTCATTAAGGAGTTTGCGGCTTATCTTACGGCTGAACGGGGACTGAAAAACGCCACCATCTGGCTGAACTGCATGTGGCTGAAAGGCGTGGTCATGCGTGCGCACTATAACGGACTGATACCGAGAAATCCGTTTGCGCAGTTCCATATCAGCCCGAATGTTAAGGAACGGGAGTATCTGACAGAGGACGAAATCAAAAGAATCATGGCGCACGAGTTTGACAACCCCACCCTCGCATTGGTTCGGGATCTGTTCATTTTCGCCTGCTTTACCGCCTTGTCTTTCGTGGATATGAAAGAACTCACAACGGACGAAATAGTAGAGGTGAACGGTGAGAAATGGATATTGTCGAAACGGCACAAGACAAATGTCCCGTTCCAAGTGAAGCTACTTGATATTCCCTTGCAGATAATCGAACGGTACAAGTATCTGTCGGAAGACAAGCTGGTTTTTGGGAAAATCAACTATTGGACGATGTGCAAACAGCTGAAAAAGGTAATGGCGGAATGCGGAATAGAGAAGCAAATCTCCTACCATTGCGCAAGGCATACATTTGGGACACTGGCTCTTAGCAAGGGGATGCCTATTGAAAGCGTGAGCCGTGTTCTGGGACACACGAACATTGTCACGACTCAAATCTATGCGAAGATAACCACACAGAAACTTGACAATGACCTGACGATGTTCGGCAACAAGCTGAACGCATCGTTCGGAAGTGTAAACCCATAACCAGCATAGCCATGAAACGAAGTATCATCACAACGGACGGTAACGGCAACATCACCATGCCGACAGACATGAGCGCAACCGCCATGAGCGAATGGGAACTTTGCGACCTGTTCGGAGTAACCGCCCCGACATTCCGTGCAGGGGTAAGGGCTCTTTGCAAGAGCGGAGTTTTAAGGGAATACGGGATAAGGCGAAACATACGGGTATCCGATAATTGCAGTATGGAGGTTTACAACCTTGAAGCGATAGTTGCCCTCGCTTTCCATATCGGCACATTCGGAGCGGAACGGGTACGCAATGCCGTTCTTGAAAGACTGTACCTGCGAAAAGAGAAAACAAGCATCTTCTTTTCGCTGAATACCAACGATATATCCAAATCCGAATACTTCTCGTAGCTGAATGACTGACGTAATTCACTCGGTAAGTCAGTAATTCATTAAGTCAGTACGACAGACGCTCTGATTTTTTCTCCCGAAAAGCGTAATCCGCCATTCGCTTTTCGGGAGTTTTTCCATTTGTACAACCTGTTTCCTGCACCAAACTATTGAAAGTTTTTGTTTCGGGGGCTATTTGTCACCATTCTGCCGTGTTTTGCATAACAGCCTATCCGATAATTGATTATATTTTTGCAGCTGGTAATTTTCAAACTTAAAACCATTTGATTATGTCAGCTATCGAACAACAAAACAGCCACAGACCGCCATCGGATGGCGGCATGGCAAAGGAAGAATTTATCCGTGTCGGGACAACGCTCTACAAGATTGTGGAGCAACCGAGACTGAACGGAGGGTACGTGAAGAAACGCATCGCATGGAACAACGAGACCCTGCGCCAAGATTACGGCAAGGATTACATCGGAAGCGTTCCCAAGTATGACGGCTTCTGCACCGTACCCGAACACGTCGGCTACCGTTCCGTGGTCGGCAAGTTCCTTAACCTCTACGAATCGATAGACCACCTACCGCAGGAGGGCGATTTATCGCATATCCAATCTTTGGTACGGCACATCTTCGGGGAACAATACGAGTTGGGTATGGACTATCTGCAACTGCTCTACCTGCAACCGATTCAGAAATTGCCTATCCTGCTGTTGGTGTCGGAAGAACGCAACACGGGCAAAAGCACCTTCCTGAACTTTCTGAAAGCCCTTTTTCAAAACAACGTGACTTTCAACACCAACGAGGATTTCCGCAGCCAGTTCAATTCCGATTGGGCTGGCAAACTGCTTATCATGGTGGACGAGGTGCTGCTCAACCGCAGGGAGGACAGCGAGAGGTTGAAGAACCTCAGTACTACGCTCTCCTATAAGGTGGAAGCCAAAGGCAAAGACCGCGACGAGATAGCGTTCTTCGCCAAGTTCGTATTGTGTTCCAACAACGAGTATCTGCCCGTCATCATCGATGTAGGGGAAACACGCTATTGGGTACGTAAGATAAACCGTTTGCAGTCGGACGATACCGACTTCCTGCGGAAACTGAAAGCGGAGATACCTGCTTTCCTATACCATTTGCAACACAGACATCTATCCACCGAGAAAGAGAGCCGTATGTGGTTCAATCCGAAACTGATACATACCGAAGCCTTGCAGAAGATAATCCGCAGCAACCGCAACAGATTGGAGATAGAAATGTCGGAACTGCTGCTTGACATTATGGTTGCAATGGATGTGGATAGCGTTTCATTCTGCCTTAACGACCTTGTCGTACTGCTGATGCACTCGCAGGTAAAGGCAGAAAAACACCAAGTGCGTAAGGTGGTGCAGGAATGCTGGAAACTGACACCTACACCAAACGGGCTTACCTACACCACCTATCAGGGCAATTACAACAGAAGTTGTCACTATGAGCCGATAAGGAGGGTGGGACGCTTCTACACCGTCACAAGGGAGCAACTTGAATCCTTGTAACACGTTTTTTTCTGTTGAATTGTTGAATATGGGTGTAAATACACTGATTATAAACGATATACATTCTCAACAAAATCTCAACAAGTCAAAAGAGAAGTTGAGAGCCCACCGACACCCGTTTGTGGATTTCTCTTTTGGCGAGTGGTTTGTTGAGAAGATGTTGAGATACTACAGGTCTGTATATAAACATATTACATCGGCAATTCATCAAATCAACAAATTTTCATCAACTTCAAAACCGTATGTTATATGACAATCCAAGATGTAAAGAAAATCAAACTGGCAGACTATCTGCAAAGTCTGGGCTATACGCCTGTAAAACAGCAAGGCAAGAACCTATGGTATAAATCACCGCTGCGGGAAGAAACGGACGCATCGTTCAAGGTAAACACCGAGCTTGAGAAATGGTACGACTTCGGCATCGGCAAAGGCGGAAACATCATCGCATTGGCAGCGGAACTCTACCGTTCGGAAGATGTAGCCTATCTGTTGAAACGCATAGAGGAGCGGACGCCATATATCCGTCCTGCATCGTTTTCTTTTGACAAGCAGCATTCCGCCAACCGGACTTATCAGGGATTAAGGGTTGGCGAGTTGTCTTCTTCCGCACTCATCGCCTATCTGCAAGAAAGGGGGATAAACACCGAACTCGCCAAAAGGGAATGCAGGGAACTTCGGTTTATGAATGCCGACAAGCCCTATTTCGCCATCGGCTTTCCGAACATGGCAGGAGGATATGAAGTGCGTAACAGATACTTCAAGGGATGTGTCGCCCCGAAGGACATCACCCATATCCGACAGCAGGGCGGGCAACGACGTATGTGTTACCTGTTCGAGGGTTTCATGGATTACCTCTCATTCCTTACTATCCGAGTAAGAAACAATCCGCAATACCCACGATTGGACACACAGGACTATGTCATACTGAACTCCGTTTCCAATCTTGCGAAAGCGGAAAGCATATTGGCGACCTACACCCAAATCGGCTGTTTCCTTGACAACGACACGGCAGGACGGAACACCTGCAAGAAGCTGAAAGAGAAGTTCGGGGAACGGCTGCTTGACAAGTCATTGTACTATCGTGAGTATAAGGACTTGAACGACTACCTGTGCGGTAAGCCCTTGTCCCAATCGGCAGAGCCTATAAAGGAGAAGAAGCAAGTCCAATCCGCAAGGCGGATGATGCAGCCACCGAAAAAGAAAGGGGGATTTCATCTGTAACATGCACGTCCGCTTTCCAAAAGGTATTTAGACAGAAATACCATAGCTCAATAGGGCGTTTTCTTCACGCATTACTCCGTAACGCTAAAAACACCCTATCGAGCCAAAGGGAAATCCCTTTGGAAACCCTGTGAGCCAATGCCACAGGCAGAGAGAAACAAGTATGATAACCACAAAAATAGAAATGATATGGGATATTTTTCACTGGACATAAAGAAAGCAAAAGGCACATCGGACACCACTCAGTCCGACCATATAGAGAGAAAGATAATACCTAAAAACGCAGACCCGACAAGAACACATCTGAACAGGGTGCTTGTCGAATACCCCGATGGCGTTCACGGCAGGGATGAAGCGATTGCCCACAGGCTGAACACGGCAGGCATCAAACGGAAAATCACGCATGACCAAGTCCGTGTTGTTCGGGTAGTTTTGTCGGGCACGCACGAGGACATGATAAACATACAGGAAAAAGGAAAGCTTGATGAATGGTGCAACGACAGCATCCAATGGCTTCAAGCCACATTCGGCAAAGATAACGTGGTTGCCGCACATCTGCACATGGACGAGAAGACACCGCACATCCATGCAGCTGTTGTCCCTATAGTGACGGGTGAAAGGCGCAAAGCCAAGAAAGAACAGGCTGACGGCAAGCGCAAGTACCGCAAGAAAACAAATTCCGTCCGTTTGTGTGCCGATGACCTGTTCAATCGTCAGACCTTGGTCGCCTACCATGACAATTACGCAAGGGTAATGGCGAAATACGGATTGCAACGTGGGGTGCGAGGCTCGGAAGCACGGCACACTACCACCATGCAGTATTATCGGGACTTGAAAAAGAAAAATGAAACCCTTGAAACCGAAACCAGACTGTTGCAGGAGAAGAAGACCGAAGCGCAGGAGGAACTGAAACAGGTAAAAGCGGAAATCCGTACCGACAAGCTCAAAAGCGCAGCCACCGATACGGCAACCGCCCTTGCGAGCAGTGTGGGTTCTCTTTTCGGAAGTGGTAAGATGAAATCGTTGGAACGCAGGAACGAGGACTTGCAAGACCGCATCCTTGAACTTGAAGACGAAGCCCGACAACGGGAACGGCAACAAGCCAAACAGATACAGGAGATAAGAAACGCTTACGAGCAACAGCACCGCAAGTTGTTCGAATTTGTGGATTTTGTCAAACACTACTTCCCTTATGTGGAAAAACTGATGCCGACCATTAAATTCTTGCGTGATACGCTGAACTTTGGCGATGCCGTTATTAGGAAACTATGCACATTCAAAGATGTCTCCATTAAAGGCGAACTGTATTCTCGTGAGTTTAACCAACATTTTAGGGCAGACAAAACGATATGTTCACTAAAAGAGGATAAGGATGGCAATTTCAATCTCAACATAGACGGTGTTTCACACATCAGTTGGTTCAGACGAAAGAAAGACGAGTTTATGCAAGCATTGGGAGCACCTACAAGGAAACAAAATCGAGATATTAGATTGTAAATCAAAATAAAGTCCGTGATATAAATTAAATTATCACGGATTTTTTGTACTTTTGCATTTGGATTGGAGCAATCCTTTCCAAGACATACGAAAAAAAGAAGAAGCGTTATGCTTATCTTGTTAATGGAAACCTGAGAAATTTCTAATTACGAACAAGGATAGCATAGTGGTTCTCACGCTATAGCGTGGGCTGCTATTACTATATCTGTTCGTAAAGGTTTTCTCAGGACCTCCATTAAAGACATAGTTGCATTGCAGTTCACGCTTCGTGCATCAATAAAGGGTCTTTGAGGGCTGCCAAAGACATATGTACGATTATGGCAGAGATTAAATTTCCTATTGTAGAACTTGCAGCAGATAAGTTTCAAGTTTCAGTAGATACGAGCTTGTATGCCAAAGAAGTCATAACAGCTGCTATCTATAAATTTTCCCATCTGTTTTATATCCACCAGCAAACGGATACAAGTAATCATTCTCTTGTAAATGTATGCTTTGAATCAAAGGATAATGGTAAGATAACGGAAGATGTTCCTAAACAATTTTGCAATGAATTAATAGACCAACAGATTCGCTATAATACAAATGCACAGTTTGGGCATATTCGTGATATGATAGTTCAAGAAGCATTCAAACCTGTAACAAAATGACGTATTATGGCTTATCAGTTACTTCCGTTTCGCTTTGAACAATTCAATGACAATCAGTATCTCCTGACAAATGAAGTTGGAGAATACATATTCCTGTCAAATGATGATTTCCACGCTTTTGTTAATGGCGAGTTAGACGAACATAGTGATTTATTCTATGACCTTGCTTCCAAACAAATAGCAACAACTGACAAGGTTGAAGATGTTATACAGATGTTGGCTACCAAGTTTAGAACGAAGAAAAGCATTTTGCGTGATTTCACTTCGTTGCACATGATTGTGCCAACGCTACGTTGTAATTCAAGCTGCATTTATTGTCAAGTCGCCCGTAAGAATATGGATGACCATTCTGCCGATATGACTAAAAAGACGGCAAAGAATGTAGTGAAAACCATATTCCAATCTCCATCACCTTGTGTCAAAATAGAGTTTCAAGGCGGGGACCCATCAACAGACTTCGATATGGTAAAGTATATCATCGAAGAAGCTGAATGGCAAAACCTGTTTAAGAAAAGAGAATTGGATTTTGTAATCTGTACAAACCTTACTCTACTAAACGAAGATATGGTGAGGTACTTGAAGAAACATAAATGTATGATTTCCACTTCTCTTGATGGGCCTAAAGATTTACACGATATGAACCGTCCTTTGCAAAATAAGGATTTAGATCATCATGCCATTTTTGAGAAGAATCTTGCCATGATAAGGAATATATGGGGAGATAATGAATGTGTTTCTGCACTAATGACTACTTCCAAATATAGTTTAGGACGTTTCAAGGAAATTATAGATGAATACATCAGATTGGGATTCAATAATATATTCCTACGTTCTCTCAATCCTTATGGATTCGCAAAGCAATATAAGGACAAGATAGCTTATCCTGTGGAAGAATTTATAGCAAACTACAAGGAAGGACTGGATTATATAATAGAACTGAATAAACAAGGAACTTTCTTTGTTGAGGGTTTTGCCGCATTGTTGCTAAAAAGAATGCTAACCCCATTTGCGACAGGTTTTGTTGATTTGCAATCTCCGGCAGGAGTAGGTATTGCAGGGGCAATTTATGATTATGACGGCAATGTGTATGTTTCGGATGAAGCACGAATGATGGCTCGCTTCAAAAATTACTATTTCAGATTGGGTAATGTAAACGAAAACACTTATCAGGAAATGTTTAATGGAGAGTTGTTACACCATATTATTGCTTCTGCCTGTAATGAATGCCTACCTGTCTGTGCTGAATGTGTTTTCCAACCTTATTGTGGTGCAGACCCTGTTCGTAATATGTCAGAGCAAGGCGATATGGTAGGCTTTAGACCCACAAATGAAATGTGTAAGAAAACAAAAGCCATTATACACTACTTGTTTGAGTTATTGCAAAAGCATGACCCTGAAATAAATAGAATTTTTTGGTCTTGGTTAAATTGATTGCATTATGAAACAGATTCAAGGTACTTCATACAATATTGGAGATGACATAGTTGGACGCATTACCTTTGGCAAAAAGAATTTATTTGGTCGTTCCAACGATATACTGGTTTGTAAAGACAGCGACAAGCCAGCTTTAGGTTATTTGGCTACAATTACGGAGAAAACAACATTCTCCACTAAAGACAAACCTTATTGCATTGTAAACAGTGTTGAAAGTTTTAACGAGGGAGATGTGGTTGTTATCAATAAAAAAGGTGAAATCATTTTTGTGTACGAGATAAATTCTAATCACAATGCGCTGATGGCAACAGAACGCTGTAACCATCGCTGTATTATGTGCCCACAACCTCCTATTTTACAGGAGAAAGATAAAACTCCTTTTAACTTACAACTCATATCTCTATTTGACAAACATACACAAGAGATTGGTATAACAGGAGGAGAGCCAACTCTTATTGGGGATAATCTTTTTACATTGATAAACCATATCAAAAAGGAATTACCTCAAACAGCTATCAGCATTTTGTCTAATGGAGTAAAATTTGCGGATAAAGAATATGCAATGAAATTAGCCAAGTGCAGACATCAAGATTTGCAAATAGACATTCCGTTATTCTCAGATATAGCCGAAGAACATAATCGCATTGTAGGCGCAAAAACATTTTATAAGACTGTTCAAGGACTATATAATTTGGCATTATTCCGTCAGCGCATTGGATTGCGTATAGTAGTCCATAAGCAAACTTATAAGCGGCTTCCTCAATTTGCAGATTTCATCTACCATAATTTCCCTTTTGTAGCGCAAGTAGCTTTTATGCAAATGGAAACAACAGGATTGGCAAAAGAAAACTTTGAAGAATTATGGATAGACCCATATGACTATAATAATGAGTTACGAGAAGCGGTACTACTACTTGCGGATAGAGGAATGAAACCTTATATCTACAATGCACAATTATGTGTACTTCCCGAAGCTATTCGTTGTTATGCACAACAGTCTATTTCTGATTGGAAAGACATATACATAGAGAAATGTGACGGATGTGTGCTAAAGGGGCAATGTGCAGGATTTTTTGAATCCAACAGACAGGCTCATAGTTCGCATATTAAGAAAGTAGAACATATATCATCTGATATATCGTGTTAAGTAACAGATTGTTTAACTAAAAAAAGGAGGTATCAATGAAGAAACTTTTGTTCTTTGCGGTCTCTGCTATTCTTGCAGGTGCAAGCTATTGTTCCTCTGTTAGCGAAAAGATTGTTGCTAAGGTAATTAACAGCGACACTCAAATCGAGCAACAGCAGGAGCAAACATTGGTGTTGGAACAGTCCTCTGCCGAGTTTAAATTACTCGCAAGCCACAGTTCTCACAGCAGCCATAGCTCGCATAGTTCACACAGTTCTCATCGCTCTCATAGTTCACACTATTCGAGCAGATAAGAAATTAACAATCAACGGACGGGTTAATTAATTAGCTCGTCCGTTTTGTTTCACTTTATTCCATTCACTTACAGTAGTTGTTGTTTTTTGTAGTACCTTTGCTCTAAAATTGGAAATTATGGGAATAACAAAAGATGAATTAACCTTGAGATTGGATAGAGTAAATGGTTGGATTAATAATTGCGACCAGAAATCTAGTATTTTATTGGCTATTGAAGGTGTTGTACTTACTATTTTGTGTACCTCTGATTACATTAGTTTTATACACCAACAACTAATCATACCAATATACAATTATTATGAAACAGGAAATGGTGTATTTTCAATAATCAACACCGTTCAACTATTTATACTGGCAGCAATGTTTATCCTTATTTTCCTCTCTATTTTTTACTCGCTTCAAGTTATAAAAGGAACAATAGACACTAATTTGTTTAAGCAGCCCGGATTGACTGAAAAATCACTGTTGCATTTCACCACTATATCTAACAGAAGTTTTAATGTATTTAAAAATGATATTGCAAATCAGTCCGAAGAATCAATGTTAAACGATTTGTATTCGCAAGTATATATCAATTCGTCCATTTGTAATAACAAATTCAAATACCATAAAAAATCAGTGAGGTGTTTTTGTTCCTTCCTATTTTTGCTTGTTTTGATTTCATTTATTCAACTTATAACTCTATAATGTATGGGATTAAAAGATTTTATAACAGATGTGAGGAATATGATAGATGATGTTCATACAAAAGGTTTTACGTATAATACATCTTCGAAAGTACCTTCCTTATCTGATTGCGATTTAACATATGAAAGTGGAGATGCTAAAAAAGGCAAGTGTATTGAAACCTGTGTTTTATTTGTTGATATTCGAAATTCAGTAGAATTAACCCGTGAACATGATACAGAAACAATGGGCCGAATTTATACTGCATTCACAAAGGGAGTACTGAATTCTGCAAGAGAACATGATGGATATGTGAGAAACATCATAGGAGACAGAGTTATGGTAGTGTTTCCTGTTAGTAACTGTTTTGTTAATGCAGTAAATTGTGCTATTACAATTAATCACATTTCTCAAATAATTAATGAGATATTTACCTCTGTTGATTTTCATTGTGGTATAGGTGTTGATTATGGAGAAATGCGAGTAATAAAGGTCGGTATTGAACGCAAAGGGAACGAGAATACAGAAAACAAGGGATTGGTATGGGTTGGTAAACCAGCGAACCTTGCTTCGCGGCTTACTGACTTTGCTGGAAAAACAGTTGAAGATGAATTTTATAATGTAACTGGGGATTTCTATTATTATGACCCGTTAGGAATTCCGTCATTTTTGTGCAAACCACGCAATGGTTGGTTTAAAGATAGTAGAAAACTAACTGCGGAGCAGCTTGCACGTGAATTAGATTATTCTCCTGTCAATGGTTTAAATATTCATATCCGTAACATTTCTTCATTTAAGAGAATAACAGAGAAATACGAGTATAGTCCTATATTGATATCTGATGAAGTACACAGAGAGTATATAAAACAAAAATCTCAAGAATCTAAACATTGGAAACAAGAAACAAGAGAGATAAAAGATATAACATATAAAGTTTGGGGAGCAGATTTACATTGGAAACTAACATAGATGCTTTGTGGAAAACATTTTAACTAAGTAGAAACGATAATACGAGTAAATCATCTTCTGTTTTCTATTTTTCTTATGACATGATTGAAAAAACAATAAGATTGATTATTTTTGTCGGCAGAAATGAGTTACTTGAGAAGCAAATCAAGGCAAAACGTTGTAAATGGCACAGTTGCCAAATCATTACCTCAAAATCGGGTAATTCTCCCAAAGTCCTTTGTATAAGGCACAAACAAGAGCTTTCCAGATTTACTAAAAATATGTGATTTTAATGCTTGTATAATAAAAAAGAAGCCTACTTCTCTTAGTTTCTGTTTTAATGTTGTTCAGTATTTTTCAAAGAAAATTTAAACTGGCTTTTTTCAGTTTTGTTCTGAATTTGAAGTTCAATTGTAATAGAGGTGGACTTTTTTAGGGAAAGGTGGGAAGAAATGTTGAAAAGCATGGTGGAAATCCGGAGAAAGTGTTGATGCAAATATGTTGATTTTATGACAATCGGACAATATATAAGGCACACTTTTATATCATGCAAAATAATAGCATGTTATAGATGTACCTTATAAACTGTCCGATTGTAAATATTCAAAATCTGTGATTAATGAATTTCGATGATTCTGTTCACTTTGGCTTTTTCTTCAGGAGTGCGTTTAGGCAAATCAATGGTCAGAACACCGTTGCTGGCATTGGCGCTGATTTTTTCCTTAACCACATCTTCAGGAAGAATCAAAGCTTGTTCGAACTTAGAGTAAGAAAATTCACGACGTAAATATCTTCTGTTGTGATGGTCGTCCTCTTTTGTTTCATTCTTTTTCTCCATTGAGATCACTAGTTCGTTGCTTTCGCTGATGTGGATATTGAAATCTTCTTTAGTCATACCCGGAGCAGCAACCTCTACTTTATAATCTTTGTCACTTTCAATGACATTAATTGCAGGAGCGGTAGCGTTTGCTCTTGTCAACCATTCATTATCAAAGAAATCGTTGAAAATACTTGGTAACCAATTCTGATTGTTATACTTTCTAGTCGGCATCATAATTGTAATCTCCTATATTTTAAATTGTTACTAGACTGTTTTTGAATCTTTTTATCTTGTCGTTTTTGGCAATACACTGATGTTCTTGCAAAGTATATGCCTGATGGCAAAATGTCAGCCGGAAATGAAATGAATTTAAATCTGTGAAGATAATTTTAATGAATATCGAGATGTGTTTAAACCTTTGTAAAATTTGTTTGCAGTTGAGAAGCAAGGCAAAGTGATAAAGAAAGCCATTTTGTCAGCAAATGGCAGCTATTATTTATGTCTGTATATTATCTTTGCATCGTTTTATAAAGATAACCATTAAAGAAGAAAAGGAAATCATGTTGGCATATACTTATATTAAACAGGGAAAATTTGAATTGATAGAGAAACCGAAGCCTGAGTTGAGAGGCTCGCGTGATGCTATTGTGCGCGTCACTCTCGGGAGTATTTGTACCAGTGACTTACATATTAAACATGGTGGTGTGCCACGTGCTGTTCCCGGAATAACAGTGGGGCATGAAATGGTGGGTATTGTGGAGCAGACAGGACGTGATGTTAAATTAGTCAAACCGGGCGATCGAGTTACCGTCAATGTGGAAACCTTTTGTGGAGAATGTTTTTTCTGCCGGCATGGATATGTGAATAATTGTGCTGATCCTAATGGGGGATGGGCCTTGGGATGTCGGATTGATGGGGGGCAGACGGAGTATGTTCGCGTACCTTATGCTGATCAAGGCTTGAATCTCATTCCCGATTCCGTGAGTGATGAGCAAGCTTTGTTTGTAGGAGATATCCTTGCTACAGGATTTTGGGCTGCTCGCATTTCGGAGATTACCGAAGAAGACACGGTGCTTGTCATTGGTGCGGGACCTACGGGAATCTGTACTTTGCTTTGTGTGATGCTGAGAAAGCCGCAGCGCATTGTTGTTTGTGAACAATCCTCTGAAAGAATTCGGTTTGTTAGGGAACATTATCCGCAGGTAGAAGTTGTCACTCCAGAAGAATGTAAGGAATTTGTATTGCAAAGTAGTCCACACGGTGGTGCGGATGTAGTTTTTGAAGTGGCAGGAGGGGAGGATACATTTCGCTTGGCATGGGAATGTGCGCGCCCTAATGCTGTCGTTATTTTGGTGGCTCTTTATGACCGTCCTCAGATTCTTCCTTTGCCGGATATGTATGGAAAGAATCTGATCTTCAAAACTGGTGGCGTAGATGGTTGCGATTGTGCTGAGATACTCCGCTTGATAGAGATGGGAAAAATAGATACCACTCCACTAATTACACATCGTTTCCCGCTAGATCAGATAGAAACGGCTTACCAGATTTTTGAGAACCGACAGGATGGAGTGATAAAAGTAGCTGTGGCAATGGAGGCTGGAATGTAAATTAAAAGCAATGAAATAGTATAATATAAGAGTGTATGCCTATTATTGAAATATCATCATTGACACATCCCGGAGTGGATGTTTTCTGCATGTTGACGGAAGCTCAGTTACGCCAGCGTATAGAACTTGGGAAAGGGGTGTTTATAGCCGAAAGCCCCAATGTCATTAGTAGGGCTTTGGATGCAGGATATGAACCTCTTGCTCTTATGTGTGAGCGTAAGCATATCTCTGGTAGTGCTGCTCACATTATCAAGCGTTGTGGTGATGTGCCCGTTTATACGGGTGATAGAGAGTTGTTGGCTACGTTGACTGGCTATGTTCTGACACGTGGTGTATTATGTGCTATGCGTCGTCCGGTGTTGCCCTCTATGGAAGAGATCTGCCGGGATACCCGGCGGATTGTAGTCATTGACGGTGTGGTAGACACTACCAATATCGGGGCGATATTCCGTTCGGCAGCTGCTCTTGGGATAGATGCTGTTTTGTTGACACGCAATTCTTGCGATCCGTTGAATCGCCGTGCGGTAAGGGTGTCTATGGGTTCGGTGTTCTTGGTTCCATGGGCATGGTTGGATGGTACGATTGGCGATTTGAACAAGTTGGGTTTCCGTACTGCTGCCATGGCGTTGACTGATGATTCTATCTCTATAGATCATCCCATATTGGCGGCTGAACCTCGGTTGGCTATTGTGATGGGAACAGAGGGGGAGGGGCTTTCTTACAAAACAATCGCTGAAGCTGATTATGTAGTCCGTATCCCTATGGCGCATGGAGTGGATTCGCTCAATGTGGCTGCAGCAGCTGCTGTTGCCTTTTGGCAACTCCGGATTACAGACCTTTGAAAAGATTAATATATGATTAAGTTTATTTTATTTTCATAGCTCCCATGGCGTCCGGGCAGTCTGTGGGGGCCTTAGTTGTATAGGCATAAAGCGTATCATCACGCTGATGTGTGGTCACTAGGCGCAGACCATGGTATATCTTCAGCGTGTCAGCATCATAGACAATTTCGACACGTTTGCCTATATACTCTTTCGGCATGCTGTAATGGTGAAGCTTGAAAGTTACATAGCAGTTCCGCATTACCGTTGCAGAGCGCTGCTCCTTCATCTGGTGGCGTATGGCGGGAAGTGGGCGGAGGTACTCGGCTTCAATCTGTTCGCGTCTGGACAGGGAACGTCCGTTCATCCTGCGCCTGTTAAAGGCTGAGAGCGATTCGAAAATGGCCACATTCAAAGATTCCAGAGAGTTGAACACAAGCTCTTCGACATCTGCATATACTGCCGGTAAAGCAGTTTCACGGCATTTTCAACCAACGCCTTGTCCTTGGGATGGCGTACACGGGCAGTATAGACCGCGCAGCCATAATGTTCGGCAAAAGCGGCGAAATCATTATTGATGACAGGCTCATTGCCGTCACTTCGAGTAACAGCCGCCTTCAGATTGTCGGGGACTATGGCTGCAGGAACGCCTTCAAAATAGTTCATGGCATTTTCACAGCCCTTTATCAGGTCTTCCTTGCGCTGGGACCATACCGCCTCGCAGTAGGTATAATGACTAAACGGCAGAATGGCGACAAACACCTCGGCTTTCTTCGTCTCGCCTGTCATCTCATCAACGACTTCAAGCCTGTCACCGGCAAAATCAATATACATCTGGTCTGCGGCATAGTGCTCGACATGACCGACGACCTTGACGTGAAACTTGTACTGACGGACAGCCCGTTTGAAGGACGATAACTGGAAACCGTCCGGATATTCGG